>OUNO010004840.1_pt2 | contig 82379 bp, 75 predicted proteins | sample 1779811 | NCBI WGS metagenome assembly OUNO01 (sample SAMEA3914804, study PRJEB12502) | metagenome | biome: forest; material: soil | place: Canada | collected 2010-06-25 | depth 0.3 m
AACCGCAACTGGCTTGCTTCCGTCGACCAGATCCGGGATGTGGCCACCCAGAAGGCCCTGCTTGAAAAGGCACTTCAAAGCTATCCGAAGTTGAAAAAGGGCACCCAGGCCATGCTCCTGAAGACCATTGCGTTTTCTCAAAGCCTGCCGTCAAAAACCCAACAGCTTCGGCAATACTCGCTTCAGGGCCTCGAAAGCGGGAACTCTGATGTGATCGAATCGTCCCTGCGCCTGATTCAGGTCCTGGTTGCCCAAGGCGTCTTCAAGCCCGAAGAGCACAAAATGCTCGCAGAAAAGATGAACGCGGTCCCGGAAGGCCTTGTGACTCCGTTTGCGAACTCGAAAACCGCGGAGATCTTCAAGGCCCTGAATGATGGCCCTGCCGCTCCGACCCCGGCTAAAACAGGCACACAGTGATTTCTACGTCAAAAAACCACCGATTTTGACTTAAAAAAAGCCCCAGATTCCATAAAGTTACTCCCTGAATTCCTGTCTCGAAAAAATTAAAGTTCGGCTAAAGGAATTCCGAAAAACCTATGGGATGAAGTCGATTAATAAATTTATCGCTGTCACTTTGCTGCTTTCGGGATCAACTCTGTTCTCGCAAAACGCGCTTGCCTCTCCATCGATCACACCGATGGAAGCGCAACGCTTTGAACAGAGCTACGAGGATTGGATGAAAAAAATCATCACAAACCTCAACTCGAATTTGAAGTTCACACCGCTTGCTCAGATTGAGTTCAGCGAGAACCCGCAGAAGTGGGCTGATTACGAGGATGAACAAACCTTGAATCACCTGCCCGGTCTGCCGGACGTTCAGGACCCAAGCTACTCGAACCCTTTTGAAAGTGCGCTCTCGTCACTGGTTGCGAAACGCAATCTTCGGGTCATTCTTTACAGCAACAACGTTTCTGACAAAGAAAGAAACGTGATTCGCGAGGTCCTCGCTGCAAAGATGAAGCTGACCAACCAGGATCAGTTGAATTTTGAATTTGTCTACGCAAACGGTGACCACAAGGAAGAATCCAGTGCCATCGCTTTCGCCAAAAAACACTACCGCAGTCTCGCGATTTCAATGATTGCGTCCTCCCTCCTCCTTCTGGGTGCAGCGCTCTACTCGATTGCACGTAAAAAAGGCTGGAAAGGCATCAACACTTCCGAATCCATTGCGGTTAAAAATGCTCTCAACACTCCGCAGGCAGCTCCGGACATGATGAGTCCAATCAAGAACGCGAACATCGCCACCTTGAGAAAGGTGCTCGAGGCGGAAACTGCGGAAATCATCGCGAAAGCGACCCTGCATGGAACCCGTCGTTTCTCGAACTACGTTCTTGGAGAATGTGAACAGGAAAAACTCGACAAGGTATTGAACTGGATCCGCGTCAACAAATGGCGCGTGAAACCCCATGAAGCCCAGTACGCACGTCTGCTCCTGATCGGACGCATCCATCAGGTTCAGAACGAAGTCATGATTCAGTCCATCGGTCAGTTCAATGAGATCAATGCAATGAAATCAAAATTCAAGAAGGCCTCCCGGCAACTAGCCGCAGCTGCTAATCCGGCAAAAGCCCAGAAGAACAAAAAGTCCAAAAATGAAGCGGGAAAACCAACTTCATTACCTGAAATCGGCGTCAAACCCGCTTCTCTTCCTGAAGTCACCGAGGTGAACTTATGAGCCTGTTGAAATTACTTACAAGACAACTCCTGCTTCTTGCGTTGCTTGCACCCGGGCTCAAGGCAGTACCTGCCTACGCACAGGAACCGGTGGCCTCCCTCCGGGAAGAACAAACACTTCTTGAAAACGTTTACCATCAGAAGGTCCGCACCGTTCTCGACAACCTGATGAACCCCCAGGACTACACCCTGGTCATCAGTGCGACCCTGAAGAGTGACGACGCGAAACTGAAGGAATACAACGACGCAGTCGAGAAAAAATTTCTTCCGGGTCTCCCGATGGGCGATCCAATGGGCTTCAGCGACACGAACAACATCCTGCTTGAAATGAAGCAGAAGATCGAAATTCAAGTCATTCTTTCTGAACGCGTTCCAGTCGATCGCGACGGCATCGTTAAAGACATCCTGAAAAACAAGCTTCACCTGAACGAAGAAGCGGGTGACACGATCACCGTCATTCGTGCTGCCATGACCGTTCTCCCGCAGCAGGTTCCGGAAGCGAGAAAATTCCCCGAGTTGTCTCCGAAAATGATCGCCTTCTGGATCATCGTCTGCATGATGGTCCTCACCGCCTGTATTTTCTGGTGGCAGCGCCGCAAGGAAAAACAAAAAGAAGCTCAAAAAGCGGAACAAGCGATCAAGATCGAGCAAGAGCATCGTGAAGCTGAAAAGAAAGACGAAGAAGATTCAAAGGACCAGGTACAGGCCGACAAGGACGCTGCAGACCGTCTGAAGGAACTTCAAAAGGAAGAGCTTTTCGTCAAGATCGCGGTTTCAAGACCAGATCTGATCAACCTCATGGAGCGCTATCCGGCGATCTGTGCAATCGCGGCCGAAGAATTCGTAAATCAGGGCAATCTCGAAAAAGCCCTGATCGTTCTCGAAACGATTGGCTGGGACGAATCCAAAAAACTTCTGAACGACGTGGACGGACGTTTCTGGACCAAGATCGCGGAAGCACTCCGTGCCCGCACCAAGGATCCAGAACCGGAAGAAATCTACGAAGCAATCCAGGTTTTCCATCGGTTCGCGCTCTCTTATGTTCTTGAGCGTACCTCCAAAGAAGGAAATCCATTTGCATTCATCTTCCAACTGACCAGTGACCAGCGACTGGATCTCCTGATTCAAGAGTCTCCCGAAAACATCGCACTGATCGGGGTCTATTGTACCGGCGCCCAAATGGGAGAATTGCTTGAAGGACTCGACACTGAAAAGCAGAACAAAATTCTTTTCCATCTGACTAAAATCAAGCAATTGCCGGAAGCGAACATTAAAATGGGCGTTGCGGACCTTCTTGATCGCCTCGATAAGATCAAAGCAGATCCATCCGTCTACGCAGACGGTCCAATGCTTGCCTCGGACTTCCTGCGAAGCCTGCCGGCTTCCCGCGAAGAAGAACTGGTTCAGTTCCTCATGGCGGATCATCCGACCGAAGGAGAAAAACTCCGCCGCGTTCGCGTGCTCTTCAGCGACATCCTTCAGTATCCTGTGGACACGGTTCGCAAGATCGTCGAGGAAACGGCTTCCGAAGACATTCAACGTGCGCTGGTGGGATTTGATCCGGGTTTCGTGGATTCCTTCCTTGAGTTGTTGCCAACCAAGAAGGCGCTCATGATCCAGAACGACCTCTTTCACATGAGTGTTCTGCCGCCGATCTCTCAATGTGCGGACAGTCGCCGGAAGATCTGTGCCCAGATCGAAACCGAGTTCGAAAGACAGAAGTTCAATCTGGAAGAGTATTGGAAATCACTCAATCCGGCAGCTGAGCCCGAAGCCAGCACCGGTGGCGAGGTGACCAAAGAGTACCCTCGTCCGGAAGCACGGTCGATGGTGAGCGAGGACGTGCCACTGGAGGAAATCCCGGAAGCCAAGGTTGAGGATTTGCTCCCTGAAGACGAAGAGAAAAAAGCAGCTTGAGCTTGAAGAAATAGGAGAACGAGTATGAACATAGCAGGTTTATTTGGAATTATCAGCGCGTTGAGTGTGGTCACCTTCGTCATTACGAGTGCGACCAAAAATGCCAAGGTTTTCATCGACCCGCACGGAATCGTGATCGTATTGGGAGGAACACTTACAGTTGCCCTCCTTTGCTTTCCTTTCCACCGCCTTTTCCGCGCACTTAAAATCGTGGTCGGAAAAATGCTGGGTAACAACGAACTGGATTACGTCGAGATGATCGACATCATCGTGAACACTTCCCAGACCTACCGCGGAAACCCGAAAGCTTCCCTGGATCAGGTTCCCGAAGAAGCACATCCCTTCTTCAAGGAAGGAATGCAGATGCTCGTCGAATTCGGCTTCAACGCCGATGACCTCGATCACATTCTTCAGAACTCGATCGATGGAAAGAAAAAACGGGACCACGATGAAGTAAAAGTCTGGCATACAGTATCCCGCTTTCCACCCGCGTTCGGTCTCCTCGGAGCGACCGTCGGGATGATTTCACTCCTTCAAACTCTCGGTGAACCGGGGGCTCAGGACCGAGTCGGTCCCGCGATGGCAACCGCTCTCGTGGCGACTTTCTACGGTCTCGTATTCGCCAACCTTGTATTCATTCCAATCGCGGAAAAAGTACACGAAGTTTCCGCACAGGACATGGTGATGAGAAAATTGATCAAGGAAGGGATCCTGATGATTCAGGAAAAACGTCACCCTCTTTTGATCTCTGAATATCTCAAATCATTCCTCGATCAAAAAGATCGTACCGCAGGACCTGCAGGTGCGGGCGAAGATAAAAAGGCCGCATAACAGGGCGACAAAAGGGAATCTTTTATGTCTGAATCAGCGCAAAAAGAAGGCCACGGAAACGGTGGCGAAAAAACGCACCGGAGACGCAAAGGCGATCACGGCGGCAGTCATGAAGAAGCCGGAATGGCCCATGACGAATCGAACTGGCTTGTCTCCTACGCGGACATGATGACCCTGCTTTTCGGGTTCTTCGTTCTCATGTACACCTTCAGCCGGATCGACGAGACAAAATTCGAAGTCGTCCGGAAGGATGTCGCGAAGTATTTCGGTGGTCAGGTGAAAATCGATCCGACTGTGAAGAAACTCGAAGAGGAAGTGAGTGATGTCATCAGCTCGGCTGGTCTTGATAAAAGTATCAAGATGGTTACCCGGGATTCTGAACTCGAACTCCGCTTCCAGGGGAATCTTCACTTCGTAGCCGGAACGGCAACGTTGAGTAAGGACTCGGCCTTCGTCCTTGAAAAACTCATCGACACCGTCAAACGGACCGTGAAAGCGGATGCCGTTTCAGTCGAAGGGCATACCGATGACAATCCGATCAACTCTCCAAACTTCCCATCCAACTGGGAACTCTCTTCTTCCCGCGCGGACACCGTGATCCGGGAGTTCGAGAAATATGGATTTGATCCGTCAAAACTGACCACCAAAGGCTTCGGCTCATCAAGACCACTCCTTCCAAACCGTGACAGTACCGGGAACCCGCTTGCGGCAAACCAGGAACTCAACCGCCGTGTGATCGTGATCATCGGTTTCAAACACGAAATGGAAGATGCAATCAAGGCGATGAAGTCTGGAAAATTCGTTTCTGCTGATACTCCGGAACTCTCTCAGGACAAGATCAACGCAATGCTGGTTCACGAGGGTGAAGGTGCGCCAACCTGGCGTGAGAAAGTGAACCAAGACACCAATGCAATTCAGGAAAAACTGAAACTTGCTGAAGAACGCCTGAAAGAGGAAGAAGCCAAAAAAGCTTCCGCAAGAAAACTTTCAGATCTTCAGAATCACCTGATGCAGATTGAAAAACGGATTGACGTGACGGAACAGGAAACAAAACACCTGAACTCAGCCACGATCACTCCGGGCGTCGCACCTGGTCCGAATCGCGTTCCAGCGACACAGAAAAGTCCTCGTAAAAAAGCCCCAGTCGGGAATTAGTAGAAGTTGGTCATGAGGCCAACGAGAAGCTCCATCCCGCTGTAGGAGACCGAACCGGTAGTGGTTTCCTGTTCCTTGTATGCCGCCGCCCGATAATGGAGGCCGCCGAAGAGGATCAGATCATTGCCGATTGGATAGTCGACGCCAATACCAAAAGAAGTCTCGATCACGAGAGCACTGAAATAGGGCCAGTTTACCGAATTCGCCATTTCCTGAGCGAAGTTGGTATCACTCGGCAGCGGCTTCTTCGTAATTGACATCTTGGCCGGGGTGATTTGAACCTGAAAGTAAGGACTCACCCGGGTTTTTACGATTTCAGAAAAGTCTTCCCGAAACTCGCGCCCCGAGGAAAGTCCGAGCGGATAGAAAATCGCGGTCAGTCCCATACCGGCAATTGAAACCTGTCCGTACTTGCTTCCGATATCCGCAAGAAAATGGACTCCAAGCCGCGTTCGAATTCCAGGCATGTCCCAGAGGAACATCGGATTAATCGTCATCATGTTTCCAAGTGGCTCAGGGTCCTTGAAAACGGTTCCCGCAGTAAAGGTCAAAGGAGCATATCCCAGACCAAAACGCAGGGTGGGAACTTCCACGAGGGCATTCGCTTTGGGAGATGTCGTGAGCGCCAAAAAAATAACGATTGCAGCAAGTTGGATTTTCTTCACTTAAATTAAAGTCTAGTGACAGTCCGTCGATACAGTCAATAGGGGATTTCCCCGTTCAATTGGGAGGCAGAATGCCAATTTACAGAAACTTGAAATGGATATCAGCGGTGCTCCTGTCATGCATTCAATTTGCGTGCAGTACGATGTACACCGTAAAAACATACCCCGCCGGAGCGCAAGTCTATACCCGCGACCTCTCTTCCAACGAAAAGAAGCTGATCGGGGTGAGCCCGGTTGAGATTCAGGGAGAAGCAAAGCTCGGAGACGTCTTCTTCGTCGTCATCGAGAAACAAAACTACAAACCGAAAGAGATCCTGGTGAAAGCGTCCGAGGGCGAGACTCTCTCGATCAACGCAAAACTCGATCCAATGACTCCGGATGAAGTGGATGCCGCCAATAAATTGGCCAAAAAGGAAGACGACAAGAAAGATCCCCCTCAACCACCCCAGGATCCAAAGAAGAAGAAGGACAAGGAACTTGAAGATCTCATCGAAGAACTCAAGCTTCGTGTGGCTCTTCTCGAAAATACGACCAGCTTCTACAAAGATGCGATGTTTTCCTCCCGTTTCAACGGAAACGGCCAGGCGAAGTTTGATCGCGACAAGAACGACAAGGTCATCGAAAACATGTTTTATGCCCAGCAGGCGATCACTTCCAAGGATTACAACCGCGCAAACAAGCTGATTGATGACGCGCTCGAGCAAGATGAATATCTGGCGCAAGCGTGGCTCTTGAAAGGCTCGCTTCGCTATCTCCAGAGCGATCTCAAAGGCGCCCAGCAGGCTTGGGAACGCTGTCTGAAGATCGACCCTTACGACAAGGTTGCGTACAACTACCTCGGAAAAGTTTACGAGAAGCTTGGACTTCCGAGACTCGACAAACCGGCAGCGGCTCTTCGTTACCCGGCTTCGACCGTCGATATCGAAACCAAAAAACCTAAAGACAAAAACAGCAATAATCCTTAGACTGGAACTGTGTTCCGAATCAGTATCCTTCTATTCTTTGCGTTGTTGGGATTTTGTCCTCGCGCCGAGGCGGTTAAAACCGCCTCCTCTTTCGACCTGAACTATGCGGTCGGAAGCCTTGGCATGAAGGCTTACGACGGAACAACGGGTGTTCTGTCTGCAAACAGAACCCTGACTTCTTATTCCGGAATCGAAGCCGATTACAACGTCGCGATCTTCGACTATCGCACCGTCATCACTGTTTCCTTCACGCAATTTGAAAACTCGAACGTGGGACAAATCCCTTTCACCCGCTTTGCCGTCGGGGGCAGCTATCACTTTTTCCGGATCAACGGACAACGCGTGATCATGGACAGCCAGGTGGAGAGCAAGTCCTGGGGTGTTTCTCCGGCGCTTGAGCTCACGATCGGGATGACCAAACTCTCCATCAACGATTCCGTATCCTTCCACCCGACCGTTTCCATCATGGACGCGCTGCCAAGAATCGTAATCGAAGTTCCAGGTTCGCATTCGTTCCTGTTTTTATTCAAAGTGGGTTCCTACATGACCGTAAGTGGAAAGAACCAACAGTATAATTTCCAGGTAAGCGGACTAATCATGACCTTTGGCTTCAAACTTACCACTCTGTAAGGAAAGATAAGCCGGCAGTACCACCAGACTTAAGATCAGGGAACTGCTGAGTCCTCCCAGAATCATCACGGCAAATGGCTTCGCGGTCTCGGATCCGATTCCATGCGAGAAGGCCGCCGGAATGAGACCAATGATTGCCACCCCGTTCGAAAGAAGAATGCTTTTTCCTTTTTCCCGAAGCGCAATCCAGGCGTTCCCGGATTTCATCCATTCCGAAATGAGCATCATGCCTGTTAAAAAAGTCACACCAATCAGGATGATTCCACCTGCTGCGGCCGAGATGCTGAAATTCAGACCAAAAAGACGCAAAAACAGGAGTCCTCCGATTGCCGCAAACGGAATTTCCCAGAGAAGTGCTCCAACCATCACCCAGGACCCGAACCAGGCGTGAAGAAGGATCACCATCGCCATCACACAGAACGGTACAATGATCAGTAACTGCTGACTCGCCCGTTCGGCGTTCTCGAAGGATCCAGACCACTCAATCCGGTACTTTTCCGGAAGCTTGATCTGTTCACGAATCAGTTCCGATGCTTCTTTCACAAAACTCACCACAGGTCGGTTCCTGACCGAACACTTCACTGCAATTCTTCGTTCTCCCGACTCGCGGTAGACACGACCCACTCCCTCTTTCAATTCAGGTGTCGACACTTCACCGAGCGGAATCTTTGCCCCCTCGGGTGTAATCACCGGCAGTGAGGAAAGAAAGTGAGCGTCGGGATTCTCAGGAAGATCCGGTTTCACCAGAATATCAATCGCCCGGCCCTGCTCATCGATAAGTTTCGCTGAAAACTTTCCAAGGAGTGCAGTTTCAAGAACATCTTCCGCATCTGTCACCCGAAGTCCGTAACGGGACAACTGGTCCCGATTCATCTGAAAGCGAAGCTCCGGTTGTCCGAGGAGCTCTTCCGTCGCAACATCCTCTGCTCCTTTCACTTTCTTCAGGATTTCCGAAACTGAATCACCGAACTTTTGAAGTTCGGGTAGATTCGTTCCAAAAATCTTCACCACAAGCTCGCCCTTCACACCACTGATCGCCTCATCAACGTTGTCCTTGATGGGTTGTGAGAAGTTGAAATCGACACCTTGAATGTCTTTCAATTTATCCTGGGCGATTCCGATGAAATCATCCAGCCGGTTGGCGCTTTTCCAATCCTCTGGCGGGAGTAGGGAAACAAAAGTCTCGATATTGTCAAAACCGTTCACATCCGTTCCGTCATCGGGTCTGCCGATCTGTGAGGTGACATCCACCACTTCGGGGATTTCCTTCAGACGTTTTCTGATTTTCGCTGCAAGGTCGGCGGAAGCATTCATCGAAATCGTAGAGGGCGCTGTCGCCCGGATATAAAGTGCTCCCTCATTCAAGTTCGGGAGAAACTCTCGCCCAAGCCCCCAAAGAAGGAGAAGAATCAAAAGCGCGAATCCTCCTCCGATTTTAAGAAAGGGATTGGAGAGGGAGAGGATCTGTTTTGATTTGCGTTCACACCACTCGAGAATCTTCTCCAGAAAGTGTTCAAACCGGGTGGTGGTGGGTTTCCCCGCCGGGCACCAGGAGGAGAAAAGCGGAATGAAGATGAAAGCACCCAGCTGTCCGCCGATCAGGGCCGCAACCAGAGTCACCCCCAGAGGACGAAAGATCCGTCCTTCCACTCTTTGAAGGCTCAGAATCGGGATGAAGGCGATGATGAGGAGAAAAGCACATAAAAGAGCTGGCGCCAGAATTTCGAGTAGGGATTTTTTCACGCCTTCCTCGTCGGGTTCCGTTGTTTTCTGAAGTCCGGCAATGACAGCTTCTGCCGAGAAGATCGCAGTCTCGATAATGATCCCGAAATCCACGGCCCCGAGTGAAATCAGGTTCGGCGTAAAGCCAAGAATTTTGAGCCCCACAAAAACCATCAGGAGCGAGAATGGAATGATCAGAGCGACTGCGACCGTCAGCGGCCAGTAAGGCCTTCCAAACCCGAACCACAAGAGAAGGCAAACCAGCAGGATTCCGAAAATGATATTGTGAAAAACCGTGTGACTGCTCATCTGAATCAGATTCGTCCGATCGTAGTACGGCTTGATCTTCACGCCTTTTGGCAAAATTCCGTGATTCAGTTTTTCAATGTGATTTCGAATCTGTTTGCAGGTTTCAAGACTATCCGCACCTTGTCTGAGGAGGATGATCCCCTCAACCACATCGTCATTTTCGTTTTGCCCCACCATTCCGAGACGCGGCTTGTGTCCGAGAGTCACACTCCCGAGATCCCGCACGCGGACTGGTACGCTTTTCTGAGTCGTCACGACCGCCGATTCGATGTTTTTCGGTCCTTCGTACAAACCGATCGAACGGACAATATAACCCTCTTCCCCGTGTGTGATCATGCTCCCGCCGGCATTTGCATGATTCTGTCCAAGCGCCTGGGCAACAGCCGAAACACTCAGCCCCAGAGACTTCATCCGGGTGATGTCCAATTTCACATCAACGGTTCGGGTCGGTCCTCCGAAACTGACGACATCAGCCACTCCGGGAATACTCTTGAAATCACGTTCAAGCTGCCAATCCTCAATCAGACGAAGTTCGTCAACCGGAAGATCTCCTTCGATCGTGTAACGAAAAACTTCCCCAACCGGTGTGGTGTCCGGCGACAGGGATGGCCTGACACCCTCGGGCAACTCCGCATCGGTCAAACGCTGGGAGAGATCAATTCGCGCCTGGCGACTCTTTACCTGGTCATCAAAAGTAAGAGTGATGACACTGAGACCAAAAATTGAAATGGAACGCTGATTAATGAGACCGGGTACCCCGGTGGAGGCAACTTCGAGAGGCATCGTCACCTGACGCTCCACCTCTTCTGCTGCTTTTCCCGCATACTGGGTGATGATCTGGACCTGAACGTTCGTAAACTCCGGAAAGGCTTCAATCTCGCTGTTCGTGGCAATCCGGATTCCGTAAATCAGGAACAAACAAAAAATGAAGGCAAAAAGGACGGATTGTTTCTTTTGAAACCCCATCCAGAAATCGAGAAACCGTTTCATGGACGATCACCCATGAATTTCTTCAAAAGATAGATCGCTCCCCGTGTCGCGACCTGGGTGCCTTCTTTCAAGACACCTTCTTTCGCTGGACGGATGGAACTGACCTGATCCCGTTCATCAACCACACTCACGCGGACTGCTTCTGGTTTCTCATCGGTTCCGGAAACCACGTATTGTTCCGAATGATAGAAAACCAGAGCGCTCGAAGGAACCCTGAGAGTGGGTTCATTTTTTCCCGTGTTGATGTCCGCGAACACCAGCTCTTCCAGGCTGACATGCGGAGGAAGATTCGTCGGAGCAAGGCGGGCTTTCACGGTCCTCGTCGATGGGTCAATGGTCGGAACGATGTTCTGGATCGTACTGCGGTAACTTTTGTCACGATTGGAAGAAAACTGGAACAAGACCTTTTGCCCTGTTTTCAAGTGTCCCTGATCCCTCTCCGCCACATCGAGTTCGATCGTGAGTTTTGCAATATTCAGGATGGTCGCAAGCGGATCACCCAGGTTGAACGACGCGCCTGATTCCACGTTTCTTTTCGTCAGAACACCTGCGTAGTTTGAGATCACCTCGCAGTTTTCACCATTGAGTCTCAAGCCGAGTTGCTTTTCCCGTTTTTCCACGCCTTCAATCAGATCAGGAATCTTCTTCGATGTTGCAACCCGCTTCTCCTCGTTCAAGGACAAACACTCGGCACTACTAATCGCGTAGAGAGGCGTTCCAGCTTCCACTTTTTCACCCTCCCGTTTCAGGATGGAAAGAATTCGACCTGGGACCCGAGCCGACTGGATATTGAGCGCGCCATCCTGAGGAACCACCCTTCCCGAGGCAAGGACACCACTGATCGAAGATCCGAGCTCAACACTCTTCCAGCCGAACTGACTTTCGCCCGATGCTTCACTCACAGAAAAAGCAGTTATTAGAACGATCGATAAAAACAATTTTCTATTCATAAGGGGGTCTCGGAATTGCAGTGATTCAGGCAGCGCAAATGCGCATTGATGATGGATTGTCTTAATTGAACGTCCTGTAACCGCAGATCGTTCAGTGTTTTCCTGGAAAGAACGAGTTCCGCGTATCCCAGTTTCCCGGAACGGTAGGCGGAGTAAGTGCTGTCAACGAGCGCTTCCCCCATCGCAAGATCTTTTTGTCTGAGCTCTTTCAGGCGGGCCTTGCTTCGGAGATATTCTCTGGCTCCATCCCGTTGATCGGCGTTTGCCGCGACATTTTGAATCTGTGCTGCATTTTCGTCGATCACAGCCTGACTGCGCGTGCGTCTGGCTTCAAGCGTTTCGTAAAACGGGAAGAGCAGCGGGAAGGTCACTGCCACTCCATAAGTATTGGTCCAGGTTCTTCCGTTCGGGCTCGCCGGCAGATAGACATATTGGTTTCGGTTGAAAGAAAAAGTAAGATCCGGCAACTGTCCCCAGAATGCAGTTGAGGCAGTCGAACCCGCAACCGCCATCGCGGCTTTCGAACGACTCTGATCAGCTGTATTTCCGTTCAATTCAGAAATCAAATGCTCATCCAGGTCATCAGGAAGTTTGAATTCATATTCAGATGAATCGTTCTGAGCCTTATTCGTTTCAATCAACGCTTGAAGCTTGTGACAGGCGACTTCTTTTCGATCTTCCGCGAGCTTCAGATCAAATCCGGCTTGCCTCGCCTGAAGTTCCGCGCCGATTTTTTCAGCCTGGGTCGAGTGACCCGCTTCATACAGGGTTTTCAGGGATTGAAAGATGGTCTGGAGATCCTCGGAAGTGGTCTTCTGGACATCGAGCGTTTCCGTCGCACTTGCACAATCAAGATAGCCTTGGGTGAAAATCCGGGCTAAATCGTATTTCCTGCTCTCCCGTTCGGATTCCTGGGCGCGAAGTTTTGCCGTATCAAGTTGATTGAAGGCGATGTTCTTGCCTGGAAATCCCATCGTGAGTTGAACTCCGAAAGTATTTTCAGACGCACTGTCTGCGTTTCCATAACTCAAAGTGGGTTCGTTCGGAATGAATCGCCGGACACGATCCATTCTTGCCACGCTGACCAGATCTTCCTGCGCGTGAAGCTGGGGGCTGTTCTCCCAAGCTTGATAAACGACTTCCTCGAGACTAAGAAATCGAGCTGCTTGCGCACTGGGAACCAAAAACAAACTAATTAAAACGAAAGTGTTTCTCATCTTGTGAAAGTTTCGCCTCTTAACAAAAGTTAACAGCAAAACTTTCTCAAATCAATCCGGAGAAAATACATTTTCAATAATGACAGTTTAATGACGGAAGAGGACTCATCTGAAGCATGTTATTCTGATTTCATGAAGAAAAGTTCTCTGCTTTTGGTCTTTGGATTTTTATTTCTATCCGCCTGCACGAAAAAGGCTCCTGCACCGGAGGTGAAACCTTCTCCCACTCCCGGAGCCGTTGCCACACCTGTTGCAACACCCGCTTCCCTGAAAGCAGCCACACCCGAAGAGCAGTCCCTGGCCTTTCAAGTGTTCGCCGCACAAGGGGCGTCCCCGAACAACACCCTCGTGGTTCCAGAAGCATTCAAAGAGACCTTCTCCACTTTTGAACCTTCCCTGTCAGGCGCGCGGAAAACCTTTCTCCGTCAGGTTTTCAATTTCGATCAGAAAGCACCGGTCACCGACTGGATGAAGACTGAGAGTTTTGTTTTTTCCAAAGGCTCAAAACCGGCTAAATCAAGCACTGCAACCGCTGCACGCCTTGATCCAAACGCCATTCATGACCTTTTAAAGGAACAGCAGATTAATGAAAAGGAAATCGATCCCATTCTCGAATCCAAAGTCAGCAAGCTTTTCCTGACGATGAGTCATTTGCAAATCACACTCGATCTTTCATTTGATCCGAAGCACCTGAACTCGGTTCTCTTTCACTCGTCTCCAAGCCAGATCGAGAAAGTGAAAGCAATCAAGCTCACGGACTCCTTTCCTTACGCCGTAGTTCAAAACGCCCGCTGGATTTCCATTCCGCTCGCAAATGGTGGCGACGAGGAGCTCCTGCTCGCTCTTCCAGAGAAGAACCAGACGATCGAAAAACTGGCCGAGGGACTGAATGCAAAACAGATTCAGGACGTGGAAGGAAAACTGAAAAACCAGACCGTAGAACTGACACTCCCGCAATTCAGCTTCAGCCAGATGGCCTCACTCAAAACATTCTACTCACTTGTCGGATGGGCTGACTTCTTCTCTGGCGGTGGAGAGTTCAAGTCTTCAGGGGGCGGATCGTATGACCTGATCCAGCTCCTGCGACTTGACGTCAAAGGACAAGAGAAGCAGGAGAAAAAACCAAAAATGGTCATCGGCCTCAGTGAAAAATTCGAGGCGACCCAGCCATTTCTCTTTGTTCTGAAGAACAAGAGAAGCGGCAAGGTCGACATTCTTGGAAAACTGTATTCCGCGATTTAACGCCTAAACAGTGATGTTTGCGCTGGAGCTTGCCTTGCTGGAAGCAAATCCTGCCTTGAGATCGGATTGGATCTTCAGGAATTCCTGTGGAAGACGATCCTTCAGTTTTTCCAGAAGTTCATCCTGGAGTCCGAGTTCAGCAACCCACTCTTCCTGATCGATCTTTTCGATTTTCTTGAACTGCTCTTCCGTGAGGGAAAGATCGGTCCAATTCAGATCGCTATAAGAAGGAACGGTTCCGATCAGAGTGTCTTTTCCCTGAGCAGTGCCATTCACACGGCCAATGATCCACTCGAGCACGCGCATGTTGTCGCCGTAACCCGGCCACATGAACTTGCCGTCATCGCCTTTTCTGAACCAGTTCACGCCGAAGATTTTTGGAGCGTGTTTCAGGTTCTTCACCATTCCGAGCCAGTGAGTGAAGTAATCACCCATGTGGTAACCGCAGAAAGGGAGCATCGCGAACGGATCGCGTCTCACCTGTCCGGTTGCACCCGCTGCCGCAGCAGTGGTTTCAGAACCGATGGTTGCAGCCCAGTAAACGCCGTGTTGCCAGTCTTTTGATTCAACGACGAGCGGGATCGTGGTGGCACGACGGCCGCCGAAAATAAATGCACTGATCGGCACGCCTTCCGGATTTTCCCAGTTGGAATCCACAGACGGACACTGGGACGCTGGAGCGGTGAAGCGGGCGTTCGGGTGCGCAGCTTTTTTTCCGTTGTCCGGAGTCCAAGCCTCGCCCTGCCAGTCGATGAGTTTTGCAGGCGGAGTGTCGGTGAGGCCTTCCCACCACACATCTCCGTCTTCCGTCATCGCGACGTTGGTGAAAATAGTGTTTTTAGCGATGGTCTTGATCGCGTTTTCATTGGTCTTGACCGAAGTTCCCGGAGCAACACCGAAATAACCCGCTTCCGGATTGATCGCGTGAAGGCGTCCGTCTTTACCCGGTTTGATCCAGGCAATGTCGTCACCAATGGTGGTGATCTTCCAGTTGTTCAAAGCTTTTGGTGGAATGAGCATGGCGAAATTGGTTTTTCCACAAGCGCTCGGGAAAGCAGCAGCAACATAAGTCTTCTGACCTTTTTCGTTTTCAGCACCGAGAATCAGCATGTGTTCAGCAAGCCAGTCCTGTTGTTCGCCCATGTAGGATGCGATCCGGAGTGCGAAACATTTCTTTCCAAGGAGTGCGTTTCCGCCGTAACCGCTACCGAAAGAGATGATGGTTTTCTCTTCAGGAAAGTGGGTGATGTATTTGGTTGGATTGCATGGCCACTTCACATCCGCCTGCCCTGGCTTCAGAGGAGAACCCACGGAGTGGAGGCAATGAACGAATTCGTTGTTGGCGAGCACGTCAAGCACCTTGCGACCCATGCGGGTCATGATGCGCATGTTGACGACGACATAAGGAGAATCAGAAATCTCGACACCGATCTGGGAGATTGGTGAACCGATCGGGCCCATGCTGAACGGGATCACGTATAGCGTGCGACCGAGCATGCAACCGTCGAACAGGCCGTTCAAAGTCTTCTTCATTTCAACCGGATCAGTCCAGTTGTTGTTCGGGCCGGCATCCGCCTTGGAGCGGGTGCAGATATAAGTCCGGTCTTCCACACGGGCTACATCGGTTGGATCCGAGAGCGCCAGAAAACTTCCGGGACGGAGATCCGGGTTCAGGCGTTTCATCGTTCCTGAAGCAACCATCTCATCGTTCAGGCGGTTGTATTCTTCTTCACTGCCATCGCAGAAATAAACTTGTGCAGGTTTCGTGAGGGCGGCAACTTCCTTCACCCAACGTTTTAGTTCTTCATTTTTTACGAAATCAGGGAACTGCATGTTGAAATTTTGCATAAGCCATATTTGCACTTTACCGTTTGAGCGTCAACTTAATGCGGAGCGCATTTCCCGCTAGATCAAGCGCTTTTATGCTTTGCAAAACCTGGATGAAATCTTCCCATGGTTTGGAGGACTTCGGATCAACTCTGCTTTAAATGCCCTGCGGTTGTCATCAGTTCCCAAAATGGGAACCTGCGCCCTTTTCCATTTTGAACGAAGCTCAACATGCGGTATCCTGATCCCCATGAATCCCCAAATGAAACTTCAAGTTAAAGGTCTCACTGCTGTTGGCGTTATTCTGGCCGCGGCAGGAGTGGTTCTCTTCTTCTTCTTCATCGACATGAGCCAGAACGCACTCATGGGGGCTTCCACTCGTTACAAACCGGAAATTCCAGCAGTAAAAGCAACCGATATCTCCAAAGCTCCACAATGTGCCGCAGGTTACGACAAGCGCTGGATCGGTTGTCAGCCTCTCGTTTCCCAATAAGTTTTAGATGGACGCGGAACGCACCCGGAACGAGACAGTTCAACTCGTCTTCCTTCTCACATCCCTGGTGTTCGTTTTTGCTGTTTTCTTTTTAACCCCGTCTCTTCGCCCCGCTTCCCTGATTACGGTCGTGAACCTCCTGTTCATGGCGCCTGCAGTGCGCTTCCTCATGCGCAAAAAAGTTCCGAAGGTTCCGGCGATTCTCATTCTCTTTGTCATTTACGGTTTTCTTCTCGTCTTCGGAGCCATCCATGCGGTCCGGATCCTGATCAGCCAGTGGGCTAGTTTAGTCAGCACCCTTCCCGTGCTCGGTGAATCCGTGATCTTCAAACTGGGCCGGATGCAAACCGACCTTCAGACCTCACTGGGTATCGAGTTTGATTTCGGTGTCGACAACTGGCTGATCAATCTTCAGAAAAACATTCAGACTTGGACCTTCACCAACGCACCGACCATCATCGGGGACGTGGCTGCGGCAGGATTTCTTTCGCCTGTTTTTGCCTTCTTCCTGCTCAAGGATGGCGATCAATGGAAGAACGAGATCCGAAAGCTCATGCCCGAAAGATACCGGACGACGACCGTTCACGTCGTGGACCGGATTTCAGAAGCCGTGATCAAATTCCTGCGCGCAAAAGTTCTGGAAGCGCTCCTCGTTGGCGTGCTCTGCTACATCGGCCTTAAAATCATCGCCGCTCCCTACGCCGGAATCTTTGCTCTGATCGCGGGCGTGACCAACATCATTCCCTACCTCGGACCGGTCCTCGGATCCGTTCCCGCACTCATCCTGATCGGATTTTCAGATCAATATGTTTCTCTTTTCTGGCCTGCGTTCTTCGTATTTGCGATCGTGAACCTGGTCGACAACGTGCTGATCTTCCCCGTTTTCGTCGCGAAACTCGTAAACTTGAGCCCGCTCACTCTTCTTGTTTCGGTTGCCGTGGGACAGGAGTTTTACGGATTGGTCGGAATGCTGCTCGCAGTTCCCTTCGCTTCCTCGATCAAGATCATCTTTCAGGAACTTCGCGGACTGCTCTACTGAGGCGAGGATCACGAAAATTCGTGCGCGCTGAAAACGACGACGGCCAGGGAAAAACCCCCCAGGCCTTCGTGATTCAAAAAAGAAATGTTTTAAATTGGATTAAGCGAGCTTCTGATCGTAGCGCTTTTGTTCGCGCTCACGAACTTCAGCACCTTCGAGGCTCAAACGTGTCCAAGGGAGAGCGAGGAGACGCTTTTCTTCGATCAGTTCGTCGGTCTCTTCGCAAGTTCCGTAAGAACCGTTTTCCATGCGACCGAGCGCTTCGTCGATTTCTTTGATCTTGGCCAGGAGCTTGTCGCGCTGATTGAGCGCCTGCGTCTGGCTAATGTGAGCAGAAGCGAGATCCGCTTCGTCGCCCACCATCTCAGTAGAGAGAGAAGGATTGAGAGCCTTGAGTCCGTTCATGGTTTCTTCACGAACCCGCAATAATTTAACCCGGCACTCATCGTATAACTTTTGTCTTTTGCTTCCCATAAAACCCATCCTCCCGCCAACCATCATAGTTGGCATTTTAGACTTTTACAATCTTACACAAGGCTGTTTTAAAATGTCAGCTGTGCATTTTTTGACATGGAACCGGCCGGCTCATCTGTTTTTTATCCGATTATGGTGTGAAATCCGTCAAAACTTTGAGCCCCCTCCGAACATCAAGACGATCTTTGATGAGCTTTCAAAGATCGGCCGAGCTCCTCTTCCCTTTCAATGAGATAACTCACCTCCACGCCAACCATGAAAATCAGCCAGGAAACATACATGAAAAATGCCAGGATCGGGAACACGGCAGCTTTCCCGAAAACAGTCGTGGTACCGAATTTGAAATAGATGCTGACCAGAAAATTTCCAATCCAGGAACCCACCGTTGTCACGAAAGCACCGATAAATGCGCTCTTCCAGCTGACCTTGGTATTGGGTGCATAACGGAACAGGAGACCGAGCGAAAGAAAGGCAATCAGAGCAGGAAGGCCGGAGCTCAACCAGAGACTGATCGTCTCAGTTCCCGGAAGATGGCCGAGCAAGGCCGGCAATGAAACCGCAATCGCATAGGAAAGAGGAAGAATCACGACACAAAGAAAGAAGTTCCGGATTCTGCAGTGGATCGGTCGATCCTCACTCACCCGCCAGATCTGATTCAGCAGTTCTTCCACGTTGTAATAGACTTTTCCTGCGACGAGGATCATTGCCCCGATCGCAGCCGCAGCAATAGGGAAACTTGATTCATTCAATTTCTGTGAATAGTAATCCCGGAACTTCAGAACAAAAGACACCACCCGCTCCCGGTCTTCATCCGGCAGCGAACGAAGTCCATCACCCAATGCTTTCTGAAACTCCTGATCAACCGGGCCAATTCGGGCAAAGAGACCGAGCACCAGGATCACTCCTGCGAGCAGGGGGAAAATTGAGAACAATGTATAATAGGAAAGCGACTCGGCCCGGATCGAAATGTCGTTTTTGGTGATCTCGCGATAAACCATGTAGCCCCATCTGCGAAGCTTGTGCCAGACACGCCCGGTCGGACGGCTCGCCTCCCATTCGAGTTTTCTTTCGGCTGCAATTGACTCTTCGATCCTGCGAAGCGTTCTCTCCCGGACCGTCATAAAATCTCACCTATTCCCCTGATTTCGCGCGATTTACGGGGTTTTTGGCAGTTGTCAATGGAAGTTGCGGATGATAAAATCAGTTTCATGGATGTCTTAAAAGTCAAATACGGGTCTCCGGATGCAGCGGAGCGTTTCTGTGAATCTCTCAAAAATACGGGTTTTGCCGTCATCACGGATCACCCCATTGCGAGCACTCTCGTAAACCAGGTTTATGACAAGTGGGCGAAATTCTTTAACTCGGAAGAGAAGCACGGCTACACCTTCAAAGCCGAAGCTCAGGCGGGCTACTTCCCCTTCCGTTCGGAGAATGCAAAAGACAGTCCGATCAAGGATCTTAAGGAATTTTTCCACGTCTACCCGCGTTCTCAGATGCCCGAGTTCCTGACCGATGACACTTGGGACCTCTACAATCAGCTGGTGAAACTGGGGCAGGAACTCCTGGGCTGGGTTGAAGCCGCTTCTCCGAAAGAAGTTCAAAAACTCTTCTCAATCCCCCTTCCCGACATGGTGACCAACTCCGGAGAAAACCTTCTCCGCGTGATTCACTATCCACCGCTTCAGGGAACCGAAGAGCAGGGCGCGATCCGCGCAGCCGCTCACGAAGACATCAACCTGATCACTCTTCTTTGTTCCGCTACTTCTGCGGGTCTTCAAGTTCAGGACACGAACGGCACCTGGCACACGGTTCCTTGTGATCCGGGCAGCATCGCCATCAATGCGGGCGACATGCTTCAAATGGCATCGAACGGCTACTACCGTTCGACCACTCACCGCGTGGTAAACCCGATGGGGCCGGAAGCAAAACTTCCCCGTTACTCCATGCCACTCTTCCTTCACCCTCGTTCCGAAGTGATTCTCGGGGGCGACATGACTGCAGGCAGATACCTGAAGCAACGTCTCGAGGAAATCGGTCTCCTTAAAAAGACTGCTGCAAAAGTTTGATCGGATTTTAATTTAAAAAGAGAGCCTCGGATGGAAGCATCCGGGGGGTTTTTATTTCTGGCCTGCGGGTTTGTCCCGGGCCCCGAAAAGGGCTGATCCCACACGGACAGAAGTTGCCCCGCATTTGATCGCAAGCTCGAAATCATCCGACATCCCCATCGACAATTCCGGGCCGATGAGTGGAGCGTACTTCCTTGAAAGAGCTGAAAGTTTTCGAAACGCCTGTTCTGAATCAAGGTTCGGGTCCGGAATCGTCATGAGCCCTGCGATTTCGACCCATTGAAGCGACGATGCATGAGTCGAAAGATCCTTCAGATCCTCTTCCTGGAATCCGCTCTTTGATTCCTCACGATCGACATTCACCTGAAGACAGACGTGGATTTTTTTTGAAAGTTTCCCGGCCTGCTTCTCAATCTCTGAAAGCAACTTCCACGAGTCCACCGAATGAATCACGGAACAATGGGGAAGCAACAGCTTCACCTTGTTACTTTGAAGATGACCAATGAAGTGAAAGGAAAGATCCCGGATCTCCTGCGTCTGAAGCGCGTCGCTCTTCTCAATCAACTCCTGAACGTAGTTCTCCCCAAAGACCCGCTGGCCATCCTGATACAGGGTGAGAATTTTTTCGAGACTTTGAAACTTGCTGACCGCGATCAGTTCGGGGGTGTCTTTTCTCTCAGCTCTTACCGCCGCTGTTTTGATTCGTTCGAGAATTTCAGAATGACGGCTCAAGACTTCCATCCCAGTTTTTTAAAGTCCCGCATGACTTCAGCAACCGGAAGCCCCACCACGTTGGTGTAGCTTCCATTGATTTTTTCGATGATGGTCATGCCCACTCCCTGGGCAGCATAGGCACCGGCCTTGTCCTGACTTTCGCCACGGGAAACATAAGCACGCGCATCACTCAAAGTCATGGGCTGGATATAAACTTTCGTTTCAATAGCCCGGACGATGCATTTCTTCACTTCACCCTTCGCGATATCGAGGATGCAGTAACCCGTGAAAACCTTGTGCGCACGCCCCTGAAGACTCATCACCATTTCAACCGCTTCGCGGGAATTCGCCGGTTTCCCGAGAATTTCGCCTGCACCATTCACGACCGTCGTATCGGCCGCGATCACGAGAGCTGATTGTTTCGGGCTTAAGAAATTGCGCCACACTTCCTTGGATTTCAGTTCAGACAGACGCTTCACCATCTTCTTTGCGTTTTCGCGCGGAAGTGGGGTCTCATCGATATCCGGAACATGAACCTCAAACTTCACCCCGGCAAGACCCAGGAGTTCTTTTCTACGGGGAGACGCCGAAGCAAGGATGACTTTTTTAGACATAATATTTAGCCGAGAAGAAACGGAACTGTTCTCTGAATTCCTTGAAGCCGGGATACACACGGCAAAGGAGATTCACTTCGGTTTTAACCCCGGCCTCGCAGTGATAGATCAGACTTCCACCCGAAGAATTGATCGATGCGATTCCAAGGCCCGCACCGGCTTGGCCGGCCTGGGGGGTGTATTCCCGGTTTTTCGGATTGAGTGAAATATGGTTCAGAAGTTTCGACTGATCGAGTGATCCGAAACGGTCGGTGACACTGACACCAAAGCGGAAGCCATCAAAGCCAAGCGCCATGGTCACTTGCTCGGCTCCGGTCAAGGCACGACTTTCGTTCCGGGACGCGTGGGAATACTTCTGTTTTCCGAGATCATCCACCGGTGCATCGAAGATCGCATTCATGAGCAACTCATCGACCGTGTTTGAAATGAGATTTGAAATCCGAACCGGAACCTTCGCCTTGATCAAGTACTGGCGAACCGCTTCCGCAGCTTCACCTTTCTGATCGGTATGAGTCAGGGTCACGGTTTGAACCCGTGCAGCGTCTCCGAGAAAGTGTTTCAGGTTATGGGTCATCATCTGTTCGCTTGCTTGAACAAAGCGTCCGTAATATTTTCCGTTTTCTTCAATGTCTTCCTTCGGGCGCTCATAGAAGCTTCCAAAAAACGGGCTCTTGATCACGTCGCGGTTTTCATGAAGTGGAACTTCACTGATGAAATGAAATTTCTGATGCTGAATCTGATCAGCGAAAAGTCCGAAACGTTTCTGCGCCTCAATCTCAAACGCGTTCAGATTTTTGGTTTTCGTCACATCAAGGAAAATTGCGGAACAGGGTTCTGCTGCAAGAAACTCGATTGTGTCAGCGACATTCGCCGCCAGTTGAAGTTTTGCTCCTGTGGCTGCACAAACATGCGTGAGGAAAGATGCATCATCGGGGTAATCGGAAAGTAAAAGTATCGTTTTGCTCATGGTTGCTTTCTCAAAGAAACAAACAACTCTGCTTTGGTTTGAAGTTTACCGGGCCTTGGCATATTCTGATTCTATCAAAATGATCCGCCGGTTATCTCTTTTTTTTGCAGTCATTGTTCTGCTGACCTCTTGTGCGTCCACACATGTGAACCCCTTGTTAAGTCAAGAACCTGACACCACATTGGCAAAGAAGGAAATCAAGGTCCTCAGAAAAGAAGCAAACCCGCTCTGGGAGAAACGGAACGACAAGGTTTCGCTCTTTGAGTTCCTGGTCGTCGGGGAAAGAATCGCCCGCTCCTCTCACGGGGACGAGGAGGACCTGATCCGCATGGCCCGGGCGAGCTACCTTGCAGGAGAGTACTTCTCCAGCACCGACAAGGAAAAGGCTCACTATTTTGAACTCTCCTCCAACTGGAGCGAGGCGGCGCTTGCCCGGAACATCTTCTTCAAGGAGCGGGTCCTTCAGCACAACCTTCCAGCCGATCAGGCGCTCGACACCTTGAGCAAAAAAGACGCAGAGGCTCTCTATTGGTTTTCTGTCGCACTGGGGAAGTGGGCAATCACTCAGAGCCTTGCGACTCAGTTGAAGTACAAGGACCGCATCAAGATGATGATCGACCGCGTGAGCCGGCTACGTCCTCACTATTTTTATGGTGCTGTCTATCGTTACAACGGCGTATACTATGCTTCTCTCCCCGGCTTTGGTGAGGACAACTTGAAGAAGAGTAAATTCAACTTCGAAGAGGCCCTGAAAAAGTCACCGGACTATTTCGCAAACCACACTCTCTACGCTGAGCTCTACGCGAAGAAGGTGGACGATCAGGATCTTCGAAGGAAGCACCTCGACTTCGTCGTGAACGGGGATCCAAATGGGCTCAGGGACTACTATCCGGAGCAAATGCTGGAAAAGGAACGCGCGAAGCAAATCTTGAAAGGAATGATCACACAATGAATCAGACACACAAACCAGAAGAGTATTTCCTGTCGAATGGCATTCCCGTCATCCTCCAGCACATTGATGCACCCGTCGGCACCTTCCACTGGTGGAACCTGACCGGAAGCACTGATGAACAACCGGATGAAGCCGGTTTCGCGCACTTCCTCGAGCACATGCTCTTCAAGGATGCGGGCGCAAAAGACACCGGTCGCGAATCCACCGGAAAGACCGCTCGCGCGATCGAATCCATGGGCGGCGAGATCAACGCCTACACTTCTTTTGACCAGACTGTTTATCACGTGACTTGCTCCGAACAATACTGGGAGAAAGTTCTCGATCAGTTCGGAATCATGGCGAAACCTCAGAAATTCCTGAAACAGGACTTCGAGCGCGAACGTGAAGTGATTCTGGAAGAACTCCGCCGCGGAGAAGATTCTCCAGACCGTCAGCTTTATCAATCCCTTTTCAGCCTGACTTACAAGAAGCATCCCTATGGCCGCCCGGTCATCGGTTACACAAAAGTGCTGAAGGCTGCGAACGTGAAGAAGCTTGAGTCTTACTACCACCGTCAGTATGTATCGGCAAAAATGGGTCTCGTACTCGTGGGTCCGATTCACGACGCTAAAGGCACCCGTAAGAAGAAACTTCTGAAAGTGCTAGAAAAACGCTTCGGAAAAGGCACGATTCCAAAAAGAGCCGCTTCGCCTAAAGTCCGTCCGATCGAGACCCAGATTCAAAAAGCCCGCTATCAGGCAAAACACTTCGATATCAAGAATCCGGAACTCGCGATCTCCTTCCGCGTGCCTGAATTGAAGCACTCCGATGCGCCAATGCTTGAAGTATTAGCGGGCGTTCTCGGGATGGGTGAATCCTCCCGCCTCTACCAAAAACTTTTCTACGATAAATCCATCGTGACTGACGTGAACGCAAGTCTCTACATCCCGAGCGATGCAGGCATGTTCCTCTTTTCAGCGGAACTGAAAAAGACCGAAGATCTGCAGGAAGTGACTTCACTCATCATCGACGAGATCAAGCGAATCGCAAGCGGCGACGTGACCAAGGAAGAACTGGATCGCGTGATCACGAACATCGAGAGTGAAAAGCTCTATTCCACCCAGACAGTGGATGGTCTTGCAAGCCGCCTCGGCTTCCTCAAGTACTCAGTCGGCGATCTTAAATTCGATGTCGAGTATCTGGATCAGGTGAAATCCGTGAATGCGGATACCTTGCGCAGACTTGCTCAGGAATACCTGACTTCAGAGCGCATGAGCCTTGTCCTCTATCAACCGAAGGAAGAGAAGCTTCTTTCGTTCAAGGATCTGGAAAAGAGTTTCGAAGTTCTTTCCGCTCCTAAACCGATCCTTGCAAAGAAATCAAAATCCCGCGAGTTCCTCGAGCCTGAGATCATCACCGCTCCAAGCGGATTCAAGGTCGCGTACTTCGAGCGCCCGGGCACTCCGGTTTACTCGCTCTATGCTTCCTCTTTCGGCGGATCCCGTTCCGAGCTCGCACTTGATCCGAAATACTGGGGCGCAAGTCACCTCCTCTCCCAGATCTGGGCAAAAGGAACTCCGAACCACAACTCGAAACAAATCAGTCAGATCATCGAAGGAAGTGCCGCTTCACTCGATGGAATCAGCGGAAGAAACACGATTGGTCTCCAATCCTCCGGCCTCATCCGGGACTGGGACAAGCTCACTTCCCTCTTCGTCGAGACCCTCATCTCTCCGACCTTCGCGCAGGATGAACTCGCCCACGCAAAACGCGTGACGATTGAAATGATCAAATCCATTCCGGATCATTCCTCCCAGGTCTGTTCCAAGCTTTTCATGGAAAATCTCTTCACCGAGCATCCTTATGGAAAGCAGACCATTGGAACGATCGAACAAGTGGAATTCCTCCAGAGCGAACACCTGAAAGAGCTCCATAATCTCTGGATCAATCCAAAGAACATGGCTTTCTCGATCGTCGGTGGCGCATCCCGCTCCCAAGCCGAGATGTTGATCGAACGCCTGGATCAGGAACTTTCGAAACGCGCATCGCACTTCAATCAGTCCAAACTTCCAGGCGAACCGGCTTTCCGCGCGGATCGCTCGGCTAGTGCAAACTTCAAACGCGAACAAACCCACATCATGGTCGGCGGACTCGGCCTTGCAATGGATGATGAACAACGTTTTGCGCTCAAAATCCTCCAGAACGTTCTTGGCGGACAAAGTGGACGTCTCTTCATCGAACTTCGCGAGAAGCGTTCGATGGCCTACACCGTGTCTCCCATGAGCATGGAAGGGATTGAGCCGGGTTATGTCGGAACTTACATCGCTTGCTCTCCGAACAAAAAGGACGAAGCGGTGAAAGGCATTCAGACTGTACTCGAGCACCTGATCAAAAAAGGTCCGACCGCAGCCGAAATGGTTCGCGCGAAAAACTATTATCTCGGTCAGCGTGCAATGGACCTCCAGAGCACCTGGTCACTGGCGAGCTCGTTCGGGCTTGAGCTCCTCTACCGCGATGAGATCATCCTCGAGTCCGCAATCCGGAAGAAGATCGAACAGGTCACAGCTAAAAACGTTCAAAAAATTGGCGAAAAGCTGTACCTCGACGCTCCCAAACTCACCACAATCGTCGGCTAAACCCGATTCATTGACAAAATTCCAACACGTGGGCAAGAGCCCTTCCCTTCGATATAATCAGAGAAGGGGAGGGCTTTTTCCCATGACCGATAAATTGGACAACAATCCATCACTGACCCTGATCACCAGTCCCGAGTCGTATTTTTTCGAACTCGTCCGGGATGCAATCGGACACCAGAAAGTCAAAATCCAGCCTGAAACGGAATTCTATGTGGTGAAACTCCTGAACCGTTTCATCTTCAGTGAATCCCTTTATCAAAAAAACAGCGAAGGCACGCTCGAGGATCAACCCTTGGTACTCATGTACAAGGAAGCACTCGAAGCGGAAGAACAGACTTCGCAAAAATCACTTTTTCAAAACATAGGAGACGTCTCCCTCTTCAAGGCAGGGTTTTTCCAGGAGAGTCTTACCCGCTCGAACGTGGATCTCAGTTACTACATCGGTCTCGGTGGTTCTGCTTATCAGAACGCCGCCCGCCGAAGCGAAGCAAAACACTTCCGCGATCTTTTCAGCGAACTTTCCGATCAATTCGGGATGGTGGTGAATATCTTATCTGAAGTAAGCGAACAGACCACGATGACGAAGACCGAACAGGATCTTCTCCGCCTCTATGAAATGTGGTCCCGCACCGGAAGTGAACGCGCAGCCCGCGCCCTCATCCGAACCGGTATCAAGCTCGAGAAACACGAGCCAAATAAAAAAGACTCCTGAAAAACAAAAAGGCACCCGGTGAAACGCCGGATGCCTTTTCTTCATTTCCGATAAAAGAATTATTTCTCGATCGTGATTCCGGTCATGCGATCGCCCGGCTGAATCTGGTTTGCGATTTCCTGACCTTCAACCACTTGTCCGAAGACCGTGTAGTTTCCATCAAGCGCGGGCAACGTTCCAAGCGCGATGTAGAACTGAGAGTCTGCAGAATTCGGATCCTGCGCGCGAGCCATCGCAACGGTTCCCGGTACGTGTTTTCTGGAATTGAATTCAGCAGGAAGATTCGTTCCGGATCCGCCGCGGCCGGTTCCAGTCGGATCGCCCCCTTGAATCACGAAACCTGGCACCACCCGGTGAAAGATGAGTCCATTGTAGAAACCACCCTGAATCAGACTCGCGATGCGATGAACGGTCTTCGGCGCATCTTTGGTGTAAAATTTGTATTTGATCTTCCCACGGGTGGTCTGGAGGATCACCGTCGCCTGGGAGAGTCCCTCACCATTGGTCTCGAGTGCCTTTTCCATGTCATCGCTGAGCTTTGCAGCGACGCCCGGCTGACTGCCGTTTTCGAACGCTTCACTCGGGACTTCGCTCCGAAGCATGATGAAGTAGTAGGCCGCGATCGCCAGAGCTAAAACCACACTGGCAGTAACGAGTTTGAACATTCTTTTTGAGCCTGAATTTGAAGCCATTAGTTGACAACTCCCTTCCATTTTAAGAAGACTTATAACTTAGGTGGATCAACAACAGTCTTCAGGATTAATGGGGTTTTGGCAACACTTGGATGAGCTCAAGACTCGTCTCATGCGGTGTCTCATGGTGTTCATGGGCGGCTTCTTCCTCTGTTATTTTTTCACCAACAAGTTTGTTTTCGAATTCCTCCAGCGTCCGCTCTTCGCGGCACTCCCTCCGGATCAGCGGAAACTCTATTTCACGAGCCTTTTTGAAAACTTCATGACCCACTTGAAGATCGCGGGTTACTCCTCGCTCTTTCTACTCTGTCCTTACTACTTTTATCAGCTGTGGTCATTCATCGCTCCGGGCCTTCATAAGAAGGAACGGAAGATGGTTCTTCCGTTCATTTCTGCAGCGTCGTTTTTCTTCGTGGCCGGAGCCGCTTTCGCCTACTACGTGCTGTTTCCGATTGGCTTTAAATACTTCGTTTCTTACGGCCTTCCGACGGACATGCCCCTTCTGACCATCGACTCCTACTACGGAACCTGTCTCAAACTCATGCTCCTCTTCGGAGCCGCTTTCGAGATGCCGGTCCTCATGATCCTTCTCGGTTACATGGGCCTCCTCAGCGCAGAGACGCTCAAAACCCAGCGCAAGAATGCCGTCATCGGGATCACCGTGGTGTCAGCAATGATCGCCCCACCCGATGCCGTTTCCATGCTCCTCCTCATGGCTCCCCTGATTGTCATGTATGAGGGAGCCCGTCTCGTCATCGCGATGTTCGAGAAAAAGCGGAAGTCTGAGCGCGGCGACACCCCGAAAGAGCCTGACTACGATCCATTCGTCGGCCAATCCAAATAAAAGGTCGTCCCCTACTTTTTGTAGCGGGGCTGCGGCATTCAAAGTGAGTTAAATCAACAATATAATGTGTTGCGTTATTTTATAGAGGTTCAAAACTTATGGTTTTAGAGTCGTGCCGCGGGCCCGCTACAAAAAATAGGGGACGACCTTTTACCTTCCCCATTGTGTGGTTTACGGCTTTGTGTTAACTCTATTCTCTCTAAAAAACTCTTTGCTCCCGAATAATCGGGGGCTTAATCCAAAAGGAGACTGAAATGAAACTTCCTGGTTACGAAACCACATTCATCACTCGCGTTGATCTCAGCGATGATGGCCTGAAAGCACTTAAAGATAAATTGTTCGGCATCGTAAAAGCTTACGGTGGCGAAGTTGTATATGAAGAAGACTGGGGCAAACGCAAGTTCGCTTACCCGATCGAGAAAGAAACTCGCGGCCACTACACTTACTTCACTTACACCGCAAAAGGTGACGTAGTTCACGAAATCGAGCGTAACCTTCGTCTCAGCGAAACCACTCTTCGCTTCATGACTGTCGTTCTTTCCAAAGAATTCGACAAAGAAGTGTTCACTAAAGAACTCGGTGCTGGAACCACTTTGAAACGTGAAGAACGTTCTGCCAACCCTGAAGCAGCCCCAATTGCTGCTGCTCAATAAGGAGTTAAACAATCATGGCTAAAGAATACACAAAAGACAAAGAATCCAAATACAACGACAAGTACGATGACATGGGCGACGATATGGACGACGGCGGACGCCGCGGACGTAAGTTCTCCGGCAACCGTAAAAAAGAATGCCGCTTCACCACTGGTGAAGAAGATCCTGCTCAAATCAGCTACAAAAACCCTAAGTTTTTGTCTACTTTCATGACTGAGCACGGAAAAATCGTTCCACGTCGCGTGACTGGAAACGCTGCTCACATTCAAAGAAAGCTGACCGTTGAGATCAAACGTGCTCGCGCACTTGCTCTTCTCGGCTTCACTTCCATCGGCCCGAACACGAACTACTAAGTTCAATGAACAAGGCTCGAAAAATTTCAGGAGCAATTCCGCAGCTACTAGCTCGGGTTGCTCCTTTTTTAATTCCCTCTCTCTTCTTTCAACTGGGCTTCCTGGCCCTCCTCTCTCCACTTCCAATTTTCATTCTGACGCTGAAGAGTCCCATCTGGCTTAGCCTTGCCGCTCTTGCCACCAACCTCGCTTTTTTAGCCTCCATGGGAGGGCATACGGAAATCGCGGTCGCGGGCTTCTTCTGGTTTGCTGTCGGAATCCTGTTTCCCTTCCTGATCCGAAAATCAGGCAAGATTCAGCTGAGTCTGGTTCTTAGTTACATTTATCTCGTGGCCATCCTGGTCGCGAGTCTTGCAGCCTTCGCCCATGATGCAAAAATGGGGGTCGTCGACTACGTTCACTCCGAAGTCTCCTTGGGACTCGATCGCCTGCTCGCCATGAAAGACGGCGTTGAACCCTTCAAGAAAATGATCGAGGAAGAAGGTCGGGATACGGTCTTCAAGCAGTTCATGCTCGAACTTCCTTCGGGAATTTTGATGACCCTGCTCATCAGCTTCTGGCTGAACCTGCTGTTTGCCTCCAAAATGCTCCAAGGGTTTCTCTCCAAGGACTTCTGGTCAAAGTTCAAGACACCGGAATGGCTGATCTGGCCCACCCTCGCTTTCGGAGCCCTCTATGCTTTTGCTGAAAATGCTCCGTATTACATTGGCTTAAACGGCTTCAAAGTCCTGATGATGGCTTATCTCCTCCAGGGCATCAGCATCCTGAGCTTCATTCTGAATCATTACAAGATTCAGGGCTTCGCCCGCTTCCTGATCTACGCTCTGAGTGTCACTCTTTCCTGGCCTCTTCTGCTGGGCGTCGGCTTTTTTGACCTTTGGTTTGACTTTCGTAGTAAATTCGGGCAATCCTAATACCTCAATAAATTTTAATCGGAGAACTTCCATGTTAGTGATTTTGAAAGAAAACGTTGATAAATTGGGCCGCATCGGTGACGTAGTGAAAGTAACTTCTGGTTACGCACGCAACTTCCTCATCCCGAACAAAAAAGGCGTTCCAGCAAACGAGAACAACATTGCAGCGATCGAGCACCAAAAGAAAATGCTCGAAAAGAAGCGCTCTGCTGAAAAATCTTCCGCTGAAGAACTTGCGAAGAAAATTGCTGCATTCACTTGCAACATTTCCCGCAAAACCGGCGAAAAAGACAAACTCTTCGGATCCGTTACCACGGGTGACATCGCTGATGCACTGAAAGCTGGCGGAATCGAAGTTGAAAAACGCACCATCGTCCTCAAAGACGCGATCAAAGCATTGGGCGTTCACACCGTCGAAATCAGACTTCTTCCAGAAGTTACTGCTAACCTCAAAGTCTGGGTTGTTAAAGAAGGAGCTTAATTCTTTTGAATGAGGGCCAAATACCGGCATCTCAACGAAAGAAGCTTCCTCACGACTTAGATGCCGAGCGCTCGGTATTGGGTGCGTTGTTGGTAAACAACAGTGCCCTGGACCAAGTGCGCGAAACGGGCCTGGAAAATCGGGATTTCTTTCTAGATGCTCACCAGAAAATCTATGAAACTTCATGTCACCTGTCCGACAACGGACAGCCTGTCGATCTTATTACCTTAAGCTCGGTCCTCAAGGATCGCGGGTGGTACGAACAGGTCGGTGGCATTCAGACGCTCACCAGTCTTTTCGATCAGGCATCCTTCCAGATCGCTAACGTCGTTTTCTATGGAAAAATGGTTCGCGAGAAAGCCCTTCAACGTCGGGTGATCGAGACTTGTTCTCTCATCATGGACGAGGGTTTAAGCGGTGTTGAAAACACCGAGAACTATATCGATCTCGCAGAAACCCGCATGTTCGAGGTTTCTCAGAACAAAGTTCAGCGTACCTTCTCCACCCTCGGAGAAGTTATTTCCGGCAACATGACCCGGGTTCAGGAACTCTTCCTGTCCGGAGCCAAGGACGTCGTCGGAACTGCAACCGGTTTCACTGACTTCGACAAACTCACCACCGGCCTCCATCCAGGTCAGGTCATGGTTCTTGCCGCCCGCCCGGGTATGGGTAAGACCTCTTGGTTTATTTCCGCCCTTCTTCACGCATCCGTGACTCAAGGGTCGGTCGCAGCTCTTTTCTCACTCGAGATGTCGAAAGAAGAATTAGGTTTCAGATTCTTCTCGGGTATCAGTCGAATCGACTCACGTCGCTTGAAAACCGGAGCACTCGCAAAAGAAGAGTTCAGACGTCTCATGACGGCCGCCGAACAACTCGGTCAGGCGAAGATTCACATCGATGATACTCCGGCACTCTCTGTACTCGATCTCCGTTCCCGTTGCCGTCGCTTGAAGGCGAAGGAAAAGAAACTCGATCTGATCGTAGTCGATTACCTTCAACTCATGCGCGGCCCGAAAACCCAGAGTTCGGGTGGTTCCCGAGAGCAGGAGATCTCCGCGATCTCCCGGGGTCTCAAGGAACTTTCGAAGGAAATTGCTTGTCCGATCATCGCCCTCTCCCAGCTTTCCCGTAACGTCGAGAGCCGGAACGACAAACGGCCGATGCTTTCAGACCTCCGGGAATCAGGAGCAATCGAGCAGGACGCCGATTTGGTCGTCTTCATCTATCGGGATGACTACTACAACGCCGAATCGGAAGAAAAAGGCATCGCCGAACTCATTGTGGCAAAAAACCGTCACGGTGAACCAGGCACAGTGAAACTTGGCTGGCTTGGTCAATACACGTTATTTACAAATCTCACCGGCGACCAGGCTCCTTCCGCCAATCCGCCGTCGCCACCCACCTCACGAAAAGCTGGCTCGCCTCCGGACGAATTTAGTCTATAATTAAAAAGAATGTATAGTCCCGTACCGCAGCAGTATCGGAAACCCCGGATTGGTCCGGCCGATTTGTTTGTCATCTCGCTTTTCATCTTCTTCCTCTACGGAACTGTCGTTACAGCTCAGCGCTGGAACGCACACTTTCAACCGGACTTCTCGATCAGTCTCGATACATCGTCACTGATCCTCTATTCCGTTTACTCACTCTTCCGGGCACTCATCGCCTACCTCATGTCGTTGATCTTCACGCTCACCGTCGGATACGTCGCCGCGAAATACAAGACTGCGGAACAAGTCGTGATTCCGATGCTCGACATCGGACAATCGATTCCGGTTCTCGCTCTCCTTCCAGGGCTTGTGCTTGGACTCGTTTCTGTTTTTCCAAACAGCAATCTTGGTCTTGAGATCGCCTGTATCGTTGCGATTTTTACGGGCCAGGTCTGGAACATGGCCTTTAGTTTCTATTCATCGGTGAAAGCCGTTCCGAAACACTTTTACGAATTGTCGAAAAACGTTCAACTCAGTTTCTTCCAGCAGTTCACCTACGTGGAACTTCCCTACTCCTCAAGCGGTCTTGCCTGGAACAGTCTCATGTCGATGGCGGGAGGATGGTTCTTCCTCACCGTGTGCGAAGCGTTCACGCTGGACACCGACAAGCAGTTCCGTCTGCCGGGCCTTGGGTCCTACATGGCGGTTGCGATCGAAAAAGGCGAAACCCATGCCATGATCTGGGGTGTGGTTGCGATGATCACTCTCATCGTCGGGATGGACTTCATCATCTGGCGTCCGATCATCGCCTGGACGAGACGCTTTCAACTTGATGAGCAGCAGGACACTCCTCAGGAAATACCTTACTTCCAGCAACTCATTCAGGACTCGAAGATCGTCCGTCGGATCGAGGGATTGTTTCTTTCGATCCTCCGGAGTGGCGCAAGGAAACCTGCTGTTTTAAATCTGAAAGAAGATGAAGTCGAACAGCGTATTCTCTTCTCCAGACGCATCGCCCGTCACATCAAAAAATCGAGCCATCACTTCGAAGCTTTGAAACAGTCTGCGGCAGTACGGTTCATTCTCTCGAAAGCAGCTTTCCTGACCTTCCTCACCACCGGGGTTCTCGTGTCGGCGAAGGTTTATGTTTTCCTGCTTCCACTCACAAAGTCGGACTATGCTTTGATCGCAAGCAGCACCGTTTATACTTTTTTGCGTGTGGCATTCACACTCATCATCTCCACTATCTGGGCCGTACCATTCGGTGTCTGGGTCGGGCTTTCCCAAAAGCGCACCCAGTTTTTCCAGCCATTCGTTCAGGTTGCGGCATCTTTTCCAGCACCCATGCTCTACCCGATCGTGCTCACGGTTCTTGCGTACCTTGATATCCAGATCGGTTTTGGATCCTCGGTATTAATGCTCCTCGGAGTTCAGTGGTACGTGCTCTTCAACGTCCTTGCCGGAACCACCATGATTTCACGCGAGATGCGCGATACCTTCAAGATCATTGGCCTTAGCCGGATCGACGTCTGGAAGAACCTTTATCTTCCTTCAATCTTCCCGGCACTCGTAACCGGATGGGTGACTGCTGCCGGAGGAGCGTGGAACGCAAGCGTCGTCGCAGAATATATTCAATACAAGGGACAGACTCTGAAAGCCGTGGGCCTTGGAGCACTCATCAGCGATGCTTCCTCACACGGAAACTATTCCCTGCTCGCCGGTTCGGTGATCGCGATGGTTCTCGTCGTCGTCGGTTTCAACCGCCTTGTATGGCACCGTCTTTATCAACTGATTGAACGCAGATTCAAGCTCGAAAGGTAAGATCATGAATCAAACACCTTTAATGGAATTAAAAAACATCTATCAGACCTTCAAACTCGACTCCGGTCGGAAGATCAAGGTTCTACAGGATATCAACCTGTCGCTCGGCAAGGACGAGGTTCTGGTTCTTCTCGGACCTTCGGGATCCGGAAAATCAACCTGCATCCGTATTCTTGCGGGCCTGCTTGAACCTTCTCAAGGCGATGTGTTCCTGAACGGGCACGTTCTCGATGGTACGAATCAAGATGTCGCACTTGTGTTCCAGAACTTTGCGCTTCTTCCGTGGTTGAACGTCGCAGACAACGTTTCACTCGGAATCAAACCACTTAAACTTTCCCATGAAGAAGTGCAGATTCGCGTGAAGCACGCAATCGATCTCGTCGGTCTCGAGGGATTCGAGGAAGCGTATCCAAAAGAGTTATCAGGCGGGATGAAACAACGGGTGGGTTTTGCCCGTGCACTCGTGATGGAAAGACCGATCCTCTTTCTCGATGAACCGTTCAGTGCGCTCGACGTGTTGACCGCCGAAACTCTGAGAAAAGAGGTCTTGAACCTCTGGACTACCAAAAAGACCTCCACCCAGTCGATCATCCTGATTACTCACAACATCAGTGAAGCAGTGAGCATGGGTAGTCGGATTCTAGTGCTTGGATCAAACCCGGGCCAGATCCGTTATTCGATCAAAAACGATCTCCCTTATCCGCGCGATGAAAAAACAGCCGCATTCAAAAGTCTCGTCGAGAGTATTCACGACGTCCTGACTGAAGCGATCATTCCGGACACCCCGGACTGGGTACCGCCTGCTTTTGCTGCGATCACCATCGAATCCCTTCCAAATGTGTCCCTGACCGAAGTCGTGGGTTTCCTCGAGTTATTGAGCCAGGAGGGTGGGCGCGCCGACATCTTCGCACTTGCTCAGAAACTCATGAAAGACTCCCTCAACATCCTCATGATGGCGAAGGCCGCAGAACTTCTCGATTTCGTGGATACTCCGAAAAACCAGATCGTCCTGACCGATCTCGGCCGGAATTTCATCAAGGCCGACATCAATCGCAGAAAACAGATGATTCACGAGCGGATGATGCAGCTTAAAGTGACCCAGATGTTCTATCAGAAACTCGTGAACGCTGAAAACCTCTCCATTCCGAAAGAGGAAGCGATCCAGAGCATCCACGAATGGCTTCCAAACGAGAACCCGGAAGAGGTTTTCGACACCCTCGTCCAATGGGGCCGTTTCGGAGAGCTTTTCGGATACAACGACGACAGCCAGAGTGTTTATATCGACCGCGGGGAAGATCTCTTCAACGGGATTCGGGATTAGATTCAACTGTTTGAGTTGAGATGATTCCAGACCAATTTCCTTTTTCTCCTTGATTACTACACAACAGAAGTGTATAATTCCGCGTTAATGGGTTTCCTGCGTAAGCTGCCTTTATTCCCGCGTGCCTTCGCCTGCTTCGGACTGATGATTTTATCAGCCTGCTCGAATCCTTTATCCTCCGGGAAAACCACCGCCCTTCAAAGTTTTCACACTCAGGACATCAGCTGTGATCAGCTGAATTTTTCCGATCCAAACGTGACCGCACCCCAGCTTCGCGCCATCATCCGTTGCATCAATTCAAACCACGAAATCGAAGCGTTTCAGACCCTCTTCGACCAGATCAACGACGATGAACTTGCTCCCATCACCAGCGTTTTAAACGACATTTTCCAGAACCAGCCAAAATTCCTTTTCGAGGTTCGCGAAGTCTACAATCACGCCAAGGAAGAGGGTGATTTCGCGAAAATCGAAGACCTCCTCGCAAAGCTTTTCGCCGATCCGAAACTGAACGTTGCCGTCACTTCGATTCTGAATAAAAATGCAGGCGCATTCAGTGCCCTCTTCTCGGACAAAAACCTGAACCTTCACACCGCTGGAATCCTCTCCATCACCAACTCGTCTGCTTACCAGCGGACCGGCAAGGAATACCTGAGCCCGGACAACCTGGTTCAACTCGGCGATGCCATCTCTCGCTACCTGAAAACCAGTGATGCAAAAAACATCAGCGATCTTTATCAGATGCTTGCGACTCATAATGTTGACCAGATTTTCAACGGCATCGTTGCAAACAACTCCAAAGTCCGGATCCAGAATCTCGCTCACTTCTTTGAATGGATCTTCAACGGTCCCCGCTACGCTCAGATTTCAAGTGTTGCCCGTTCGATGCTGAACGGACAAGTGACCTGTTTCAATGGTGGAAAAACCATCGAGAATCCGATCGCAAAAGGATTGAAACGCATCTCTGGCCAGAACTCAGCTGCCGCGGCGAAATACTTCGCTCATGATCTGAAGAACATGATCCTGGCCTCCCAGGGCTACTGCAAATTTCCAACTGATCTCACGGTCGGTGCCAACTATCTTGAACAAGCAACGCAGGTTCGGGGCTTTGATGAAGCCTATACTCTGTTACAGCCACTTCTTACCGACGACACATTCCTTCACCTTGTCGGGTCCACGGCTTCCACGAACTTCGTTCAGGATGTGACCTGGCTTGCAGACCAGCATTTCTTCGAAGATCTTTTCACTGTCGTCATGATCGATCTGAACTCCCCAATCAGTGACAATGCCGCTTCTCTTGCCAACCTTCTGAATCAGGTTCTTCCAACCCTGACCCACGACGACTACACAAATTTCATCCACTTTCTTCAGCCCATTCTTTCCCAAGATCAGAAATATGGCCTTGTTCAGACCCAGCTTCTCTATAAGCTCCTGAACAGCGCACCCGATACCGTTTTTGATCTGAACGATCACCTGAGAAAGAATCTCCAGACGTTCACCAACACGCTCTTCCAAAAGACCGCGATTGCGGACGTGATGACCCTGACCGTGAATCTCGTTCAAACAAAACGGGCGGACATGCTTCTGGATCAATCCCTGAATTACTTCTCATCCCTCTTTGAGAAAGGAAGATTCAACCTGATCTTCCAGGACGCCATCCATCCTCAGATCATGGCTCAGTCTGTTTCCGGCTGGCTGATCGACAAGCTTTCCCCTGAAATGCTGGTCGCAAGCCCTTGCGGGAACATTAACTTGAGCTGGAACTTCGACGACTTCCTCTCCCAGAACAAGACCACTTATCTAAGCCAGATCGATTCAATCAAAAACTGCATCGACAATAATCCGGTCATGACGGCCGCAAGCGATCTCGCTGGTTACGCAACTTCAAAAGCAGAACTCGCCACCCTCTTGAACGTTCAGGGTGCGGTGATCAATGAAGCCTTCAACCTGAATCTGAACCTCATGTTCTCAACCGTGAACGATTTCCTGACTGTGAGTCAGAGCGACTCGAACACGATCCGGAGTTTCCTGGACTACGGATCAAATGCACTTTCCGAAGTCGCGGGTTCGATCAAGGATAAGACCAATCTCAAAGCCTTCCTTTCCCGCTTGTTGAACGGCAAAACCCTGTATGCGGCAGCCGAAGAGTGGCTGAGTCCGACTCCTGCCCGCACCCGCTCCTCTGCACCGACCCTCGATCTCAACCAGATGACGACCATCAACGTGGCGATCACCCGGGAAAAGATCATGAAGAATGTGTCGACCACGGATGCAATGAAGGCCATCTTCGCCACGTACTGTCCATCCATCAGTTCTTTCGACAGAACCTGTCTGATCGAACAGGATCAGATCGATCTCTATCAAAAGTCTCCTCAAAAACTGTATGAGCAAATCGTTTCAGAACTTCTGAACTCGAGCCAAAGCTGGGCCCATCCACTTCTCTTCAAGGGATGGGATCACAACGTCAATCCGACCGAAGTCTCCGATTTCGAATTCCACTTGAACCCGCTTCTACACTCGATTCGCGGATCACCCCAGGCTCCCCAATCGATCTTGAATGCAGTGAAAAGAATTCAGCATGACAAGATCGACCTTGGAACCGTCCTGAAAGATCGTGCGCTTCGTCTGACTTTGATCCCGTACTACTACCAGAATCCAGGCTACCCGGGAAAAACCCAGCGTCAGTACTCGAATCGCGTTCGGCTCCGTCTCGTCACCGATCTTGACCGGCTCGAACTGATCGCAACCAACGCCGACTTCAAGGCATTTGGCTTTGTTCAAAATATCGGAATGGGATTCATCCGGGACATTGGCCTTGCGTGGGGAGATGTAGCGGAAAACGATCGCCCCAGTACACTCAGCCAGTTCGTGAAAACGGATCAGATCAAGACCCTGAAGGAGGTCAAGGAATCCGTACAATCTCAAGTGGACCAGCTGGATTATCGATTCCTTCAGAAGTGGGGCCAGTGTCGCGTTCCTTCCAAGGGACTTGCAGGCGACATCGTTCCGCTTTTCTGCAGCAACGAAATCTCGGATCTTTCTGCACGCCTCTTCAACTTCCGTTCCCTGATCTCGCTTCTCGACGACGAACTTCCGGCAAAAGATGGCGGCTTTGGTGGGCTTGAATTCCTGCGCGATCTCTTCTATTCACTTTACGAAGCCGATTCAAGCGACCAGCGGAATGTTTTCACAAACGGCGTGATCCTCGATAAGGAATGCCTGCAAGATCCAATGTCTTTCCCGACTCCGGTTTCAAAATGCAAGAATGACCTTTTGACCCTCATTCCCCGCATCACGCGCCTCGGAGTACTCCACGCAGCTGCAATCGCAGTCCTGAAGCACCAGGATCACCCGATTGATGCGATCGCATCCCTCATTAACCGGGTAAGCGCAAACAGCGCGATCAACGCGCTTTTCGTAAAAGCCCTGAGCAGCGACAACGGAATTGTACTCGCCCAGGATGCCGTTGCTTTCGGTTTCCAGGCACCCGATAACTCAGCAACCGGATTGAATCTCGCGATTCAGACGATCGCAAGCACGACCAATACAAACTGGATCAATGCCGTGCTCGAGGCTCCCGCAAAATATCCTCACGTCCTCGCCGATCATCGTGTTCTTCTGAATGCGGTTCTTTCAACTGATGTGACTAACCTTGCACCCTGGGTGGACCGCTGGGTGAATACTCCGAGCGCTCCGACGGTTTCGCTCCTGAATGATGTCTCCATCAATCTCGACCCAGGCGTTCGTTCGGACCTCATCCAGTTTTTGAAAGATTTGACTCCGACCAGCAATGCGCTTGCCTCGGTTCTCCAGTCCGTCAAAAAACTTCCCGACCTTCAGAACACCACGATCCGGAAGGATCTCTCACTCTGGACGAAGCAACTTCAAGCCGACTCATCCGAATCCACCCGAAAACAGCTCAGTCAGTGGGTGACTTCGCCAGGCTTTGATCAGTTTTGCAGTGTGTTTTCTGACTCCGTCTTCCTGGACAAGACCTATAATTTCCTGGAAGCCATCAATCAAAATCCTGACTCCAAAGCCTTCTTCCAGTACTGCCAGGATTTCTTTTAAATTCCCACGACCTACTTGCGAACGTTCTTAAACAGAGCGAAAATATAAAGTATGTCACAACAAACCAATATCCAGCAGCTCACTGAAATCATTCGGGATAAAAGTCAGTTCATCGATGCCATTTTTTCCGAAGTCGGAAAAGTCGTCGTCGGTCAGACCGCACTCGTTGAGAAACTCGTTCTTGCACTTTTGTGCGACGGTCACGTTCTTCTCGAAGGACTACCGGGTCTTGCGAAGACACTCACCGTGAAGACACTTGCGCAGACCATCGATGCGCAATTCAACCGAATCCAGTTCACTCCCGATCTTCTTCCATCGGATTTGATCGGAACAATGATCTTCAATCAGAATACTCACGAATTTTACCCGAAAAAAGGGCCAATTTTCACCAATATCGTTCTCGCCGACGAGATCAACCGTGCTCCTGCAAAAGTGCAGAGTGCGCTGCTTGAAGCAATGGGTGAGCATCAGGTTACCATTGGTGAAACCACTTTCCCTCTCGAAGATCCGTTCGTGGTGCTCGCCACCCAGAACCCGATCGAACAAGAAGGAACGTATCCACTCCCCGAAGCACAGCTCGATCGCTTCCTCTTCAAAGTCCGCGTGGGTTATCCCACCGTTCAGGAAGAGAAGATCATGATGAACCGGATGACTTCAAATGAGGTGCCAAAAGCAGGAAAAGTCTGCTCTCCGCAGGTGATTTTAGAAGCACGCCGTCTCTGCAACGAAATCTACATGGACGACAAAGTGAAGGATTATATCCTGAACATCATCTTCGCGTCCCGTTTCCCGGAAAAATACGGCCTTGCCGAACTCAAGCCTTTCATCAGCTCGGGTGGATCTCCCCGTGCGACCCTCGCCCTCACCAAAGGTGCCCGCGCGAATGCCTTCATCCGTCACCGTGGTTATGTAACTCCGGAAGATGTGAAGTCTGTAGCTTACGATATTCTCAGACACCGGATCCTCCTCACTTACGAGGCAGATGCCGAGAACGTGACCTCCGAACACGTTGTCCGCAAAATTCTCGATCGAATCGAAGTTCCATGAACGAATTACTCCTGAAGAAGGTCAAGAAAATCGAAATCGCGACCCGTCGAATGATGGATAGCGTGATGAGTGGCGGATACAAAAGTCACTTCAAGGGCCAAGGTGTACAGTTTTCAGAGCACCGACAGTACACGCCCGGAGACGACATCCGCCACATTGACTGGAAAGTCAGCGCTCGTAGCCGGGATCCCCTCATCAAGCAATATGAGGAAGAGCGGGAACTGAACGTTTTCATCATTGCGGATCTTTCGGCTTCTTCGGACTTCGGATCAAAGACCAATACAAAAAAAGAACTCGTGGCCGAGCTCGGCGCGATGATCGCCTATGCCGCATCAAACAGCGGTGACAAAGTCGGCGTTCTTTTCGTCAGCGACAAGGTGGAAAAAACCATTCCTCTTAAAAAAGGGAAAAACCACGTTCTTCGCATCATTCACGATCTTCTCTCCTTCCCGACAAAACCGGGTGGAACCGCGCTCAAGCAGGCACTTGAAGAAACCCGTCGGGTGATGAAAAACTCAGGTATCGTTTTCATCCTCAGCGATTTCAAAGCCGAAGGTTACGAAATCGCGCTGAAACAACTTTCACGCAAGCACGATGTGGTTGCAGTGAAGATCGACGACCCGGCCGAGAAAGAGATTCCGAAAGTCGGAAAACTCACAATTCAGGACCCGGAGACCGGAAAGATGATCGAAATTGATCCTTCCAGTTACTCCTTCCAGAAGGAATTCAACGACTACCAGAAGAACTTGGACAGTCGAACCAAACAGATTTTCAACCAGGCACGAGTGGAAACCCTTGCCGTCGACACTCATGAGGATCATGCAGAACGTTTACTCCAATTTCTCAAACGTCGTAAACAAAAGCGCTAAGCGGGTTTTCAGCCTGAGCCTTGTTCTTTCTCTTTTCTGGAGTGTGGCGGAAGCCCAGTCCCCTTCGCCCTCGTCCACCCCGGACCTGAGTCGTCTTCCCGATTTCCAGGTTCAGGAGATCCAGAAAAATCAGAATAACCAGTATCAGATCGGTGACCGGATTCCCCTTTCAGTTGAAATCAGTTCTGATGGAGTTGAATCGGGTGAAACCTTAAGCCTGAAGATTCCCGAAGGTTCGGGAAAACTCGAAGACATGGGTTGGTACGTCGACCCAAGTACTCAGTTCGTGGGCCGATCCTTCCGTTTTCTCGCAGCTCCGATCCAGACGGGGAAACTCACGCTTCCCGTTCTCCTCGTCATGAAATCGAATGATGTCGCGATCGGAAAGACCACTCCTTACACCATTCAAGTCATCGGTCCTGCCGAACAAAAGGAAAAACAAGGCGCTGAACTGATCGACCCTTCTTCAATCGGGCTTGCCACCAAATACTGGATCCTCTTCTCGGTAATCGGCGTACTGATCGCAGGGCTTTTGATCTACGGAATCAAAAAGTACCTGAAGAAGAGATCCAAGGTGAAACCAACCGAAGTTCCGATCGTAATTCAAGATCCACCGCATGTAACTGCGATGAAGAAGATCGACAATCTCTACCGTGCGCATCCTTTCACCCGGGAAAATCTGAAACCAGTCACCTTTGGTGTTTCCGAGATCTTGAAAGAGTTCTTCTCCAAACGCTTCCAGGTCGACGCACAGGAATCAACCACGGATGAAATGATCGAACTTTTAAGACATCAGGCACTGACGGGCGAGAATCTGCGTGAAATTCAAACCCTCTTCCAGGATCTGGATCTCGTTAAGTTCACGAAATCTGAAAACTACACCCATTTTGACGAAGACAAGTACAACGAGTTCAAGGTGAAAGCGAACCTGATCATCCAGAAATGGGCGATCCGCACGCATCAGAGCGAGGTCCGGACTCCATGAGATTCGCCTACCCCCTCGTCTTCCTCCTGCTTCCGGTGATCGCCCTCTGTTTCTTCTTTTGGAGAAAACGGGCGGTTCAACCCGCCATCCGCATGCACTTTCACCAGTTAAAGCTCACTGGCGGATCAAAGATTTCCACTCCGACGATTCAGACCGTTCTCAAGTCAATCGGCCTCGTTTTTTGTGTCATTGCCCTTGCCCGTCCGCAAAGCATCTCCAAATCCCAGGAGCGCAAGGCAAACGGAATCGACATCATGATGGTGCTCGACGTCTCTCTTTCCATGCTGATCCAGGACATGGGCCAGAACTCGCGGATGGAAATTGCGAAACAAACTTTCAAGAACTTCATCGAAGCCCGAAAGAATGACCGCATCGGTTTCATCATCTTCAGCGGTGAACCCGTAACGTTGGCCCCACCGACTCTCGACTACGGACTCCTCATGTCCCAGCTTCAAACCGTTGAACCAGGCGGACCGGGTCTTCGCGACGGAACGGCTATTGGGGACGGACTTGGTCTTGCGATTGATCGCTTAAAAAGATCGACCGCTAAAAGCCGGATCATCATTCTACTCACCGACGGAGACAACAACGTTGGTCGGATTGATCCTTTAACCTCGGGAGACCTCGCCCAAGGATACGGAATCCGCGTTTATTCAGTCGCGATCGGAACCGAAGGCCGGGTGAGACAACCGCTTCCTCAGAACACACCACTTGGAGTCCAGTATTCCTATGTCTGGGTGGAAAATCGTTTGAACACAGGTCTTCTCGAACAGATTTCAGGAAAATCGAACGGAAAATTCTATCGCGTTCAGGATGAAAAAACCCTGCAAAGCGTTTTCAAAGACATCGATCAGCTCGAAAAAACCGAAATCACCACCCAGGACAAAGTTCACTACAACGAAGAATTTGTTCCTTACCTGATGACGGCCCTGCTTTTCTTTCTGCTTGAACGACTCCTCTCCGTATTCTGGTGGAGGCAATGGGCATGAGTTTCGCAAACCCATCCGCTTTCTGGATTTTAGCCGGCGTCCTTCTGTTTCTCGGAGCCTGCTACGCCTGGTCCTCCCGCCTGAGAGAAAATCTCCGGAAATGGATTCGTCCACCGCTCTGGAAAGACATCATTCCCGAGTACTCCCAGAGTGTCTTTGTCCGTAAAAACATTTCATTGGCCCTTGGTCTTTTCTTCCTCGTGATCGCAATGGCGCGCCCGCAGTGGGGAGAACATGAAGAAATGATTCAAAGCGAGGGAATGGACATTCTCTTTGTTCTCGATCTTTCAAACAGCATGCTCGCCGAAGACACTCCTCCGAGCCGCTTGAACCGGGCTGGAACCTTCATCAAAAAATCCCTCGCCAATCTGGCTGACGACCGGGTGGGTGTCGTTGCCTTTGCGGGCAAGGCTTTCCTGACTGTGCCGCTCACAACTGATTTCGGTTATGTCTCCGAGATCACAGACACTTTGAACCCTGCAGACATTATCAGCCAGGGAACCAATATCGGCGAGGCTCTGGATGTTGCAATCAAGGCTTTCGAGCGCGGCGGAGAAGACAATCGCAAAACCACCCGTGCAGTCATTCTCATTTCAGACGGCGAAGATTTTGGAAAAGATGCAATTCAGGCCGCTGAGAAACTTAAAGACTTCGGCGCCGGCTTCTTTGTCTTAAGTGTGGGAACCCAGGAAGGCGCTCCGATTCCAATCCGGAACGAAACCGGCGTTCTTCAAACTTATAAAAAAGACCGAAGTGAAAAAACGGTTCTCACCCGGGTGAATCGCGACCTCCTTGGCAAGGTGGCTTCAGCCGGCAACGGTCAGTTCCTCGAACTCGTGAATCCAGACGACGCCGCTTATCTCGTGACCAAACAACTGAAAAGTTTCAACCGGAATGCGACCAAGGAACAACGGGAAGTCATCAAGATCGATCGCTATCCTTATTTCCTGGCCGTTTCCGTCATCTTCCTCTTCCTGAATCTGTTTACGGGTTATCGAAGAAAACTTCTCCTGCTCCTCTTCTTCCTTCCAGGTCTTGCCCAGTCCCAGACTTTGGATTCCTGGATCAAATCAAAGAAAGCACTGAAGGACTATCAATCCAAAAGTTACGAAGACTCAGCCAAGCTCTACGAATCTTCGCGGGGTGAAGACCAGGAAAACCCGGTTCTTCAATTTAACGAAGGAACAGCCTTCGCTCGGGGAAAACGGCCGGAAGATGCGATTGCAAATTTCAACGAAGCGACGAAGAAGGCACTTTCCCAGGGTGACTACGAGACTGCGGCGAAGTCCCTCTACAACGAAGGCGTGACCCAGTCAGAACAGAAGAATTTAAAAGATGCTTACGACCGCCTGACCAAGGCAATCGAACTCTCCAAGGTTTCAAACCAGCCCGAACTGGAAAAGAAGGCCCGCGAAGCCCTCGTTTCCCTGATCCAGCAGCAGAAGCAACAAAGCAAGGACAACAAGCAGCAGGAAAAGGATCAGAAGGAAAAAGACAAACAGGACCAGAAGAAAAACGGGCAGGATAAGGACAATCAGCAGAAGCAGGACAAGGGCCAGAAAGACGATCAGAACAAAGAAGGCCAGAAGGACCAGCAAAAGAAGAGTCCTCAGCAAGTCGAGAATGGCAAACATGACTTCCACAGTGGTACGCTCTCGAAGGACGTGGCGGAAGGCATCATGAATGATCTATCAGACCGTGAAAAGCAGCTTTATCAGCGCCGGATGAAAGATCGAAAACAGCGGGAGGTCCCGAATGACAAGGACTGGTAAGTGGATTTATACAACTTTGGTTTCAATTTCTCTTCTGGCGGCAAGCGTGTGCCAGGCTACGGTTCAGGCTGTAGTTGACCGCGCCGAAGTTCCACTCGATGAATCCGTTTCCCTGAAGGTCACCATCACGGGCGATAGCGGTGATAATCCGAACCCAAGATTCGAAGCTCCGGATTTTGAGATCATGAACCAGTTTCAAAGCTCCCGTTTTTCTTCCGTCTATGTGAACGGAAAGTTCGAAAACAAATCTGAAAACAGCACCACTTATGTTCTTCGTCCGCTCAAAGTGGGCGCACTCAAGATCAGAAACATTTCCAATAACAGCGAAAAAGCACCCGACATCACGATTCAGGTCATTCGCGAAGACACTTATAAAAAGACCGTTCAAGGCGAAGCTCCTTCCCTGAAAGGTGATGCGAAGAACTTCTTCGTCAAAGCCGAACTGAATAAGACCAAGATCTACAAAGGCGAGCAGATCATCGTCAGCTACTATCTCTATCGTCGCACTCGCGCCCAGGTTCGCGATGTCATGCAGTACCCGTCTTTTCAGGGCTTTATCCGTGAAGACCTCGAGATGCCGATTCTTTCCGGTCGCCCTGATTTCGAAGCCGTGAATCTCGGCGGAATTCCCTTTGAACGCGCACTCCTTGCCCGTTATGCGATTTATCCGATCAAAGAGGGAAAACTCACCCTCGATGGTTTCTCGGTTCGCGTGGATTACATCCCGAAAAACAACGGGAGCGACGACCAGATGGAAGATCCATTCTTCCAGTTCTTCACTCAGGTCACTCCGCGCACTGGAACATCAAAGAGTGACCCGATCACACTGAACGTTCTTCCTCTTCCAGAAGAAGGCCGTACCGGTCTCTTCACCGGCGGTGTGGGTGACTTCGAAGTCAGTGCAAATCTCGACAATGCCCAGCCAAAAGCCAACGCTCCGCTCACTCTCCACGTAACCGTCCGGGGAAAAGGCAATACGAGCATGATCGAGTTTCCTCAGGTGACCTGGCCGAAAGAGCTTAAATTTTACGAGTCTCAGGGAAAATCAAAGACGCTTGCTCAAGGCGCATCTGAAAAAACTTTTGAAGTGGTGCTCGTTCCCCGTGAAAAGGGATCCTATGAAATACCACCCATCGATTTTGAGTTTTTCAATCCGGACAGCCGTTCTTACACCCGTAAAGCAACTCTGAGCATTCCGATCCAGGTCGCTGAGGGAGACGCGGGAAGCGCTTCCGCCCTACCCGAAAAGATCGGACAGGAAGAAGTCCAGGCACCTCAGACCAATGGATCCTCGTCTCCGGCCCAGACTTACGGTGCACTCCGCTCGAAAGACAAAACTGACGGTTCATCAAACTTCCTCGGTCAGCCTTGGTGGCGCTGGGTTGCCTGGTTCGGGATCCTCGTTTTCTTCTGCTTTGTGGGACTCGTGGTCTACGACCAAGCCAAGAAACGCTCCATGGCACAGCTTGAAATGCTGAAAAGACGCCAAAGCTCCGAGTCATTCTGGAAAAACAAACGCAAAGAGGCTGAATCGCTCCTTTCATCCGGAGCCGGTGCACAGTCTTTCTCCGTAATTTTGGAAAAAATCGTCGATGAAGTCTATAAAACCCTGGATGACTCGTTTGGAATCTCATCACGCGCAATGCCAAACCGTGATTTAGCCAAAACTTTGACGGAAAATCACGGAGTGAGTCAGGACGAGTGGAAACAGATCAAAGAACTTCTCGAATACACCGAGATGATCCGCTTCTCCAGCACTGCTCCGATCTCCGATCGCGGTGAAGCGGAGAAGGTTCTGGAATTAATCGAAAATGCTAAAAAACTTTGTTCAGACTTAGGCAGTAAAAAGTTGGAAATCAAAGCGTAAAAACACTAAGATCTAAGGCATCGTTAATGTAATTTCAGCTTGAAAGGAATAACTGAGAATGAACCTTTACGTATGTATTAAACAGGTTCCGGACACGGAAACCAAGATTAAGTTAAATGGCGACTCCAGCGGGATCGATCCTGCAGGAATCAAATGGATCATGTCTCCTTACGATGAGTTCGGAGTCGAAGAAGCACTTCGCTTGAAAGAAAAGAATGCAGGCAGCACCGTGACCGTGATCACTGCTGGTCCGGATCGCACCATCGAAGCGCTCCGTACCGCTCTCGCGATGGGTGCAGACAACGCAATCCACGTTGAGCTTCCAGAATCTGCAGACAGCGCGATGACTGGTAAAGCAATCGCTGCAACTTTGAAAAAAGAAGCAAACGTTGATCTCGTGTTCTTCGGTAAAGAAGCAATCGACGATGGAGCATCTCAAGTGCCTCAGCTCGTTGCTGCTCACCTTGGTCTTCCGGCACTCACCACCATCATCGGCATCGAGTACAACGGAACCACTCTCAAGTGCAAACGCGAAGTGGAAGGCGGCGCGACTGAGATTGTTGAAGTGACTTCTCCTGCAATCATCGCAGGCAGCAAGGGCTTGAACGAGCCACGCTACGCGACTCTCCCGAACATCATGAAGGCGAAGAAAAAAGAAGTGAAAGCAGTGAAACTTGCCGACATCGGTGTTTCCGCTGCTGATCAGAAAATCAAAGTGAAAAACTTCCAGCTTCCTCCACCGAAACAAGCTGGCAAGAAAATCGAAGGGGATGCAAACGCGCAGGCTCACGCACTCGCAGTCGCACTCCACACAGAAGCGAAGGTGATCTAAATCATGGCTAAAGTACTCGTTTATATCGAACAAAGAGATGGCAAGTCCAAGAAATCAAGCTTCGAACTTCTCGGAGCATCTGCTGCTGCCGGCAACGAAACTCACGCGGTGATCATCGGTGACAACATTGCAGGCCTCGCAAATGAATGCGCCCAGTATGGAGCAAACAAGGTTCACCTGGTTCAGGATGCTGTCTTGAAACTCTATAACGGTGAAGCGTACGCACGTGCCCTTACCGCTGCGATCAAATCCATCAACCCTGAAATCGTTCTCGCAAGCCACACTCCAGCCGGACGTGACTTTCTTCCAACGGTTGCGGTTCAAGTTGACGGCGCACTCGCTTCTGATTGTACCGCTCTCACTTTCGCAGGCGCGAAGCTTCAATTGAAGCGCCCGGTTTACTCCGGAAAAGCTTCTGTGGACGTTGAGTTCACCGGTGCTGGAATCCAGATGGCAACCATTCGTCCAAACGCACTCGGAGTACCGAAGCCGGATCCATCCAAGTCTGCGGACGCGTCCACCATCGCAGTTGATCTCTCCGGTCTTAAATCAAAGACCCTCGAAATCATCAAAGGAAACTCCGCTCGTCCGGACGTCACCGAAGCATCCATCGTTGTTTCCGGTGGTCGTTCACTGAAGAGCGCTGAGAACTTCAAAATCATCGAAGAGCTCGCTGACTCCGTCGGCGGTGCTGTCGGTGCATCCCGTGCTGCAGTTGATGCCGGTTACCGTCCACACGGTGATCAGGTCGGACAAACCGGTAAAGTGGTTTCTCCTTCCCTCTACATCGCTTGCGGTATTTCAGGTGCGATCCAGCACTTGGCCGGAATGCGCTCTTCCAAGGTGATCGTTGCGATCAACACTGATCCAAACGCTCCAATCTTCCAAATCGCTGACTACGGCATCGTGGGCGACCTCTTCCAGGTTGTTCCAGCACTTGCCGCTGAATTCAAGAAATTGAAGGAGTAACCGGTACCATGACCTGGCAAACATTTGCGTTTTTGATCGTCGCAGGAACCGCTGGCTTTATTTCAGGTAAGAAATTCAAAATCCTTTTCGATGTGCTGAAAGCACAGAAGGGAAAAGGACCTGCAATCAAGGAAATCGGCTCTCGAGTCAAAGAAACAATCATCTATGTGCTGGGTCAGAAGGCGGTCCTCCAGGATCGCTGGATCGGCGTGATTCATACAGCGATCTTCTGGGGATTCATCATCATCTCCTTCGGAACGATCGAACAGTTCTGCATGACCTTATATAAAGGGGCCTCCTTCGAGTTTCTCGGAGAAGGCCCTTATTCTGTCTTCATCATGTCCCAGGACTTCTGGACGTTCTTCGTCCTCCTCGGTGTGGTCATGGCAGCTTACCGCCGTCTCGTGAAGAAACCGAAACACCTCGGTCAATCCCACGATGCAAACATGGTTCTGACTTTCACTGGAAGCTTGATGGTTTCAATCTTCCTCATGAACTCCTTCCATGTACTTGCAGCTCACCCGGCGTATGAGAGTTCCTTCTTCATCTCCAGACACATCGCAAGCGTGCTTGGAAGTTTCGGGTTCTCCGAAGAAACGAACGAAATTCTCTCCACGTTCTTCAAATGGGTTCACATGTCCCTCGTTCTTGGATTCGCGGTTTACATCCCGGGATCAAAGCACCTTCACATCGTGGCGGCTGGTCCGAACACGTTCCTGAAGAAGCTTGATCGCGCAAAGGGAATGACCACGATCAACTTCGCAGACGAGTCCCTCACCCAGTACGGTGTGGCGAACGTGAACCAACTCAGCTGGAAAGATGCTCTCGACTTTTACTCCTGTACCGAGTGCGGACGCTGTCAGTCCCTCTGCCCGGCATGGAACACCGAGAAGCCGCTTTCTCCTAAAAATCTCATCATCGACATGAAGAAGAACCTTCATGCGAACAAGGCTCCGATTCTCGCGAACAAGCCTGAAGAAATCACCCACATCATTGACGAACACGTCACTGAAGACGTGATCTGGGCTTGTACTTCCTGCCGTGCCTGCGAAGTTGTCTGCCCGGTCTTCATCGAGCACACGGACAAGATTTACGAAGTCCGCCGGAACCTCGTGATGATGGAATCCAAATTCCCGGTCGAAGTTCAGGCCGTGTTCAAGAACATGGAAACGAACGGAACGCCCTGGGCGTTCAGCCCGAGCGAACGTTCGAACTGGGCTGAAGGCCTCGACATCAAGACCATGGCTGATGTCGGTTCTGCTGAAAACCTCGACGTTCTTCTCTGGGTCGGTTGTGCAGGCGCCTACGACGATCGCAACAAGTCTGTTGTGAAGTCCTTCGTAAGCCTTCTCAAAAAAGCGGATGTAAAATTCGCGATCCTCGGTACGGAAGAAACCTGTACCGGAGACGCCGCCCGCCGGATCGGGAACGAGTATCTGTATCAGACCCTCGCTCAGACTAACATTGAAACGCTCAATCGCTACAACGTGAAGAAGATCGTGACAGCATGTCCTCACTGCTTCAACACGCTGAAAAACGAGTACAAAGACCTGGGTGGAACCTACGAAGTACTTCACCACTCCCAGTACATCGGAATGATGATTGCGGACGGAAAACTGAAAGCAACCAAAGAGCTTCCAGAAACCGTTACCTTCCACGACAGCTGTTATCTCGGTCGTTGGAACGGCGTCTACGCTGAACCCCGTGCCGTTCTCACCTCAATCCCTAAAGTGAATCTGGTTGAAATGAAACAGAACCACGATCAGGGACTCTGTTGTGGTGCCGGTGGTGGACGGATGTGGATGGAAGAGCACATCGGAACCCGCATCAACGTGAAGCGGACCGAGCAGGCGATTGAGACCAAGGCTCAAACCATTGCAACGGCTTGTCCTTTCTGTATCACCATGATCAGTGACGGCGTGAAGACCAAAGACATGACCGATCACATCAAGGTCAAAGACATCGCGGAGATTCTTGATTCCGCGACTTGATTGATTCAACTATAATCGTTTAAAGGCCTGTCCCCACCGGGGACGGGCCTTTTTTATTTGAAATGAATTCCAGAGAGTTACTTCTGTTTTGGAAGGAAGTCGCTGTGAACTTCGATGAAACGCTTCACTGCGGTGTTGATCATCTCGGATTCCGAGTGCTTCGCGTACACAGACATCTTCTTAAGCGTTTCAGCCACTTCCACTTCGAGGGTGACTTTCACTTCTACGGTCTTGCCTTTGTGAGGGTAATCTTCTTTCATAATTACCCTATCTTACCGAAGATCCCGCCTAGTGGTCAAGGTGTCTAACCTTTAAACACTTTTCCGAAAAGTGATCACGTTTCAGACACCAGGTCTTTTATAAAGGATCCAGGACTGGCCCCTTCCTTGCTTATATCTATCCTGAGAGAACAACCCAAGGAGAGAGTATGAAGAAATCCAATATCACCTGTTTTACTTTAGTTTTGTTTGCAGCATTGCAAGCCGCATCCGGTAAGAGCTTTGCTCAAACCCCGGCGACCACCACGCCGGATCAGAGCACCGTGGCAAGCACCCCTGCTTCCACTACCGCAACCACTCCTGTAATCACCCCGGTAACGACTCCGGCGACCACGCCTGAAAAGCGCGTCGACGCACAAGTGAGCCCAGATGAACTTTTCAAAAATGGAATCAGCGTCCGTTTCACCCAGGATATCCTTCAGGTAACCGGCAGCGTTCCAACCGCTTGCGCAGGCTACCTCTCGGTTCGCGATGCGAAGACCGAAGCAAAAGGTGACGACGGAAGCAGCGACGACATCGCGAAACAGGATGATATCGCAGGCCACGCTTCACACGTCGGTCTCCTGCTCTCCTTCAGCGCAAGCAGCGACATGAAGACACTCAGCTCCTGTATCGATGGCCACAAAGGTGACCTCGATAAAACCGATCTCTCTGCTTCCACTTCCATGCAGAAGATCATTCCAAACGCTTCAAAAGACCTTCTTCTTGGCGGTTTCATCGACAGTTCAAACGCGGTGGTTCTCGACAAGAAACCAGCCATGTCTGGTTCTTACCAGACTCTGTTCGACAGCCTCGATCCGAAACGCATCGCTGCCGAAGAGAAAAAACACTGTGCAAGCTGTAACGTGAAAGAACTCGAAGGCATGATGAATCTCAGCATCAGCGGCCTCGATGTCCTGATCGACAGCACCCTTCAGGCTGAAATCGCAAGCGAAGACGACGTCATCGCTTCAGCGAAGAACGTGAAAGATCTCGACAAGGCCCGCAAGGACCTCGAGACTTACGCAGACTTCATCTCCACGATGACTTCTGACAAGGACAAGAAGGAAGCGGACGCAGCTCTCATCGCTCAACGCTACGAAACTCTTCTGACTAAAGCCAACGACCTCGCTTTCGATCACCAGAAGGATGCAAGCTCCTACGCTGACTTCATCGCATCCACTTACGGTTCTGAAGCAAACCTTCCAGGCGTGTCACACGACAGCCGTGAAGAGGCTCTGCAACTCAAGTCTGACTTCGCAAGCGGCGGATCCAAGCGCATCGACTTCCTCTCCTCGGTTGATCCAACCAACAAGGAAGTGAAAGCGGTTCTCGATGGCGGAAGAAGCAGTCTCAATCGCCAGGCTCGTGAAGTAAACCGGGCTTGTATGGTGATCGCAAGCGAATCAGCTTTGGCTCGCTGCAACACTGCAAGACAGGATTATCAGACAACCCAACTCGAGCTCAGCACCATCTCTCAACGTTACCAATACGTTCAACAGATGCAGATGATGGCTCGCTACAGCCAGAACCAACCGATGTACGGAAATCAGTTCAACGGCGGCTTCAGCGCAGGCGGCTCAATGAACGGTCTTCCAAACAGCGTGTTCACTCAGTACTCAAACCAGAACGTAAACGGTGGTCTGTACATGAACAACCCGAACTCGGCTAACATGCTCTACGGTATGAATTCCGGCCAGAATAACCTGGCTTTCAACGGAAATGCGAACTTCAACAGCCTTTATCAAGTGAACTCCAACCCGCTCACGATGAACGGATCTGCTGGATCAAACTTGTACAACAACAGAGCCCCATCCACTCTGTCTCCAACGGCTGCGATTCCGATCAACCTTAACTACAGTGTGAATCAGCTCCCGAATCAGCAAGTGCAACAGCAGCAGCAAGGTCCTTTCATGCCGACCTTCAGCTTCGCAGACAGCACTGCAAACGTAAGCGGCAGCTAATCGAACGATCAAACTAAAAACAAAAAAAGCAGAGTAGTGATCTACTCTGCTTTTTTTATTTGACGTCCATTTGAGATCCGTTTATCCCTTAAGTATAGACATTCTGTGAAAGGGGTTTTTTCAACATGGCAAGTACAGTAAAAGGCACAGTGAAATGGTTCAACGATGCAAAAGGCTACGGTTTCGTACAAACTGAGACCGATACATCGGATATCTTCGTACACTACAGCGCAATCCAAGGTGATGGTTTCAAAACCCTCTCTGAAGGACAACCAGTAGAGTTCGAACTCGTGAGCGGCCCTAAGGGTCCTCAAGCTTTCAACGTTACGAAAGCAAACTAATTTTAAAAGATTAGATGTATAAAAAAGGCCTGTCGGCAATCCCGACAGGCCTTTTTCTTTTTAGAGGGTTCTCATTTTTGAATGGTTCGCTGGTGCAGGAACTTGAAAAGAAGAGACTCGCCCAGGACCGCGTTGTTGCCGCTTCTTTTTCTGAACTGGAAGGTCTCTTTCGGATCGGAACCGAGCAGACTCCGGTTCCATAGCACCTGCCCAAACGGGAGTTTCATGGCCAGACGGGAAAGTCGTTTGGGGTTTGCAGACCAGAGCGAGATCGAGCGACCATAGGTCAGAGGTTGAAGGAGCGACAAAAGCTCCTCTTCGTCCTGAAATCCGATCACACTCAGGTGCGGGGCCAGGATTTCGGTTTGAAGACTCACACTCTTCCGGATCTCTTCCGGTGTCCGTTTCTCAAAGAGAGCCAGAGTCGGCGTTACAAAGCAGCCTGGAGGGTTTAATGGAAGCGGCTTCCCTCGCATCAGGATGTTCGCACCCTCGCGCTCCGAGATACCGATGAATTTGAGATACCGGTCGGCAGTGGATGCATCCATCATCGGGCCCATGAAGGCTCCTGATTCCGGCGGACCGATTTTGAACTTTTTCATCTCCAGATGGAGCTCGTTTACAAACTCATTCAGAATCCCGTTCTGGATGAAAGCGATCGAAACACTCTGACAGTCCTGACCTGCTCCAAGGAAACTGTCCTTGAGCAGAACATCCATCGCCTCTTTTTTAGAAGCATCATCAAAAATAACGGCAGGGTTCTTTGCGCCGAGATAGAGCAGAATTTCTTTGCCCGCCTGAGAGAGCGTGTCCTGCTTCACTCTCATTCCCACCTCAAAAGAGCCCTGAAAAACAACGGTATTCACCTGCTCATGGCAGATCAGGCGGCGTCCCACTTCTTTTTCTCCGATCAGAACCTGAACCGCGCGCCACGCAGGAATCTGTGAACGGAAAAGCTCAAACAGACGAAGTACGGAGAGGGTGGCTTTCTCGGATGGTTTCAAAATAACGGGATTTCCAGAAAGCAGACTATAGGCACAGAACTGAATCGAATAAAAAAGCGGCCAAATGGAGGAACCGACAATGGCGGTAATGCCACGGGACTCAAAAACGTTCTCATCAAAAGCCCGGATTCCAATCAGCACTTCCCAGAGTCTTTCGGTTTGATTCCATTCGTTTTCAAAATCGTCCGGAGTCCGACCGAGTTCGAGTGCGACCGTGTCGGCGAGAAGCTTCCGGTTTGTCCTGAACAGCTCAAAAGATTCTTTAAGGATTTTGATCCGGTCTTCGAATGAAAGGGCTGCGAGTTTTGCTTTTTCCAGGGTCGCCGCTTGAATCGCAGGCTCAAGGTCGGAATAACGATAGTATCCGGTTTCAACAGGCATGCCCTTGTTGAACGGAGCGAAGACTTTCCATTCTCCACTGAACTCGCGGGCGGAACTTTCAAAATTCAAAAGACTATTCATGAAGGGAGCTCAGACCTGACTTAGTGCAATCATGAGCTCGCGATAAACGGCGATCCCTTTTTCAAGTTCGGACCACAAGATGGCCTCATTCGGCCCTTTCGGAAGATTCTGAGTCGAACCCGCACCCATGATGGTGACCGGGAACTTTCCTTTTGCGAACCAACCGGCGTCGCTCAGGTAGTTCGTGCTCTTCGTGTGAAGATTGCTCTCTGAACTAACCCCTTGAACCAGGTATTCCTTCTGAACGCTGAAGTGGAATTTGGTGTGTTTCGCAGACACGAGTTTCACGATGCTCTTCCAGGATTCCTCAACCCTATTTGCTACATGGTTCGGGAGGAAGCGGAGCTCGAATGTGATCCCGATTTTGCCGACACTCTTCGTCTGAATGCGAGTGAGTGCGCCGACACTTTCTGGAAATTCAAAGTTGGTGTTCTTCTGCTTGTTCAATCCCGCGATGAATTTTTTCCACTCGTGATCCAGTTCAAGAATCACTTCAATCAGATCGGACGGAATGAAATTCGTTCCGCCTTCAGTGATCCCGGTGAACTCGATGCGGAAGAAGCGTTGCTGTTCCTCGCCTCCGATTTTGTTGCGCAGGAACTGTTTGAAGTCTTCGAACTGGAATGCGGTCAGGAAAATCTGCGCGCGTGCGAGATCTGGATTGGTTCCGGATGCAGCACGGGTCTCAAGTCCGGACCACTGGAAATCGAAGCCTTTTTCAGCCGCTTCAAGAATGAGATCCATCAGAAGATCAAAAGCATTGATCGCATTTGACGGCGTCGCAAAATCCACATCAAGGCCGTAAGCCGTGATTTCAACCGCACGGTTATAACCGCGGGAATCCCGATCGCGGTTTGCAGATTCGAGATCGATGCTGAACGCAACCTGGCCCGGTGCCTGACTGCATTGAAGAAGCGAGGTCGGTGCGAAGGTGAAAACTTCCTTCGGATTTACAGACAGAGATTCGATCAGAAATTTTGATCCCATCATTCCGTAGTGGGAGGCGCAGCTGCCGACGAGATAGATTGGCTGCTTGTGGCGTTTGTCGATCAGGTCCGATGCCGCGAAAATACGACAGAGGAAATCGAGTTTGCCTTGAACCGCTCCAGCTCCGACGATGCCCTGTTCGTTTACGACCGGTGCATTCGGATTTCCCTGGGTTGCGGTCCAGAGCTGAGGAAGGTTTCCGGTCGAGACATCCAGAGGATTGATGAAGAGCACTCCGCGACGGGAGGTGCGATCGACAAGATTGTCCGAGGTGAATCCGATCAAGTTGCATTGACGTTTCGAAAGACGATCGACCGAGTGGTTGACCGACTGAAGCTGGGTTTTAAACCCATAGTCATGCATCACCGATTGAAGGTAACGAGCGAGTTCCTCGTTCCCGGAATCAGCGTTTGATGGGATGCTTAAAATCCGTTTTGCGTGTTCTTTAAATTTATCGAAATTCAACATCTTGTTTTTGAATATCAAATACTTATTTTTGTTGCAATGAAAGAGGTAGCCTCGTTAAACTCAGCCTATCCATGAGTGATTTGACACAGCTCGAAACAACCGGGAAGTACAAGGACGCCGTCGATGTGCTCAAACAAAATCCAACTTACGACGCGACGTATTTTTATAACCTCGGCGTGCTCTACGGGAAGATGAATCAGCCCGGTCTTGCCTCCGCTTACCTCGAGAAATCCAACCGGGAAAAGCCCCATGACCCGGAGATTCTCCAGAACCTGAAGCTTGCCCGCTCTTCCCTGACCAAAGTGCTCGCCGAACAGCACGCAGATATCAGTATTGATGGCGCATCAAATCAACTTGAACAGTTTTCCGACCGGATTCAGGCGGATGAGATCTATGGCGTCATCGGACTCGTGACCGTGATCGTCTCCCTGCTCTGGATCCGCGCCTATCTCAAAACGAGAAACATCCTTAAAACCTTCCTGAAACCCTCTGGCTGGTTCGGCGTGCTCGCACTCGTACTCGTCTTCGCTTTCTACGGAATCTACAAGGCGGGAAGCTACAGCCCTCCTGCGGTGATTCTGATGAAAGGTCCCCTTCGTGCCGGACCAGGACTAAGCTTTCCCGAAGTCCTCGCGCTTGAACCCGGAATCAAGGTCCGCATGCTCGGCTCTCCGGCGAGCGTAAATGAAAATGAACTTTGGCAGAAAGTAAGATATAAACCCAACCAAACGGCTTGGATTCCTCTTTCGAGTCTTCTGCCGCTTTAAAGGACGATTATGCTGAAGAAAAACACCTTCCAACTCGCTTTGACCGCATTCCTTCTGTTCACCTCCGCTTCCGTGTTCACCGGCTGCTCTTCCAAGTCCGTGAACGAGTCGGATCCGAAGTCCATGTACGAAGATGCTGACCAGGACATTGGCAACGACCGCTATCTCCTCGCGCTCGACAAGTTGCGCGTGATCAAGAGCAAGTTCTCCTACTCCACTTACGGTGCATTGGCCCAGCTCCGTATCGCAGACGTTTACTTCCTTCAGGAATCTTTTCCGGAAGCCGCATCTGCTTACGAAACTTTTGTTGAGCTCTATCCGAAGAACCTGAAGGCCGCTTACGCTCTCTTCCGTGCAGGCGAATCCTACTTCAAGGACATCCCGGCCAACACTGCCCGCGATCTTCGTTCGGCGGACAGCACGATCAGCACCTTCAATCAGTACCTTAAAAAATTCCCGGGCGGCGAGTACACCAAACAGGCGATCGACATGAAGACCCAGGCATACAACAAGCTTGCTGAAAAAGAATATCAGGTGGGCGAGTTCTACGTTCGTCGCGAGAAACCGGATTCCGCAAAAATCCGTTTCCAGAAAATCATCGACCAGTTCCCGGACTCCTCCTGGGCACCAAAAGCAAAGGAAGCTTTGGATAAACTTCCTTCGCACTGATTTACCCCCATGATTAATCCGGTCAAAGAGATCCAGGCAAAGATCCAGAAGAAGAGTTATCAGGAGGCTTCCGAGCTGATCCACCAGGCTCTTTTAATTGAGCCGGATAATGCTGATTTTTACTACCTTCGCGGCATTCTTCACTCCTATCAGGGCCGGCTCACGGATTCGATCGAAGATCTGAAACGTTCGCTTCAACTCGATCCGAGACACACGGACTCAGCCGTCTGCCTGAGCGTGATTTTAAACGACATCGGCCGCTACGACGAAGCGAAGAAAATTTTTGAACAAGCGAACCAGAGCGTATTCCTGAAGCAGATTGGCGATGACGCACAGATCGACCGCCGCTTCTCAGTGAAACACTTCGAGCTCGGCGATCTCTATTTCCGTTATCGTCGTTTCGATGAAGCGATCGAGGAATACAACAAGGCAATTCAACTCGAACCAAAGGCCGTGGATATCAGAATCAAACGCGCGAAGGCTTATGCAAAAAAAGGTTTCATCACCCGTGCGATTCAGGATCTGCAGCAACTGAAGGTCGAACGCTCGACCGATCTCACCGTTCGCATTCAACTCGGGCTCTTGCACTATAGTCAGGGGAATGTTCTGGATGCGGAACTGGAATGGGAATCCGTTCTGGAAATGGATCCCGTTCATCGTGAAGCTTCGGCTTATCTGGATTTGATTAAATCAGCTCGACCCGTGTTGTGATCGGGAGAGACTCTACAGCAATAACTGATTTCTCCTGAGCCACCACTGCTCCACCGCGAGTAGAGCGAATGCTCATGAGGTGCGTGCGCAACTCTTTAAACATCGGATACTTGATCGGCTGATCGTTCTCTTGAAGAACCACTTGCTTCGCAACCTTCGAACGAGTGTTGATTACCACTGGAGCCTTCAGGTTCGCAGTCATTTCACTCATCGGAGATGGAATGGTGAGGATCGTGAATACTGCTGCGTCTTTGATTGAACTTAGTTTCAATTCACGAAGCTCAGCGGCAGAAAGACGAACGACGTAGTCGTTCTTGAAAACTTTTGGTTCGAGAAGCGGGAAAGCAAGATGTGGGTTACTAAGTGACTGTAACCACAAGATCAAAGTGTCATCTCCGGAATCGACCAGACAAAAATTCTGATCGTTCGAGAATCCAAGGATCCCACTCGGGATCGAAATGATCTCGTCTGTTGAAATTTCAATCGGGCCAAAACGTCCTGTTTGTACGACCACACTACCTCCAGGGGATATCCCCTGTTCTTAGGATAAGCGAAGTTTTAGACGGTGTACAAGAGCGTTATTTGCCCAGTCACAAAAAAGACAAATTTCTGACTCTAGAATTGTTATGAGAAATTAATCTTTAAGGGCTTTAGCTAACTCATCCGCATCAGCGGGCGCACTTCCGGCAACCTTGTTCTGATCCTGAATGGACGTGTAAACTTCTTCGCGATGAATTTTGGTTTCTTTTGGGGCCTGAATCCCGAGACGGACCTGTTTACCCTTGATTTGCACAACGGTAATCTTGATATGGTCGTCGATGGCGATGCTTTCGCCTAATTTGCGGGTAAGAACTAACATGAATCAACCTCCATGTGAACAACGTGAGTCATTCCATTACTCAAGAGCTTTGTTAGCGTAATCTGTTGAATCTCACAACAGAATTATCGTAAAAACTCTAGAAGAGTGGGCTGAATGAGGTGTTTAGAGCTCGCCAAACTGCTTTTAAACACAGTTTCTTCCTTGGCGAGGTCACTGACAACCTGGGTCATGTCTGCGTCCTCGATACCAGAGGTCAGCTGGGCGTTAGTGATGTTGTGGCGGTCCAGAGCACTGACGTTTCCTTCGATTCCGGCCATGCGGGAACCAAGCTTCGAACGACTGGCAACCACCTTCCCGAGAAGCTCGTCGAAGTTATCGAGAGATCCACGGATGGTTTCCATGTCTCCGGTGAGCAGGCCCACACGGAGTGCTTTCAGCTGCTGGAACAGATTTGTATTCTGGGCTTTCGGATTCAGATCCTCGCCTTCTTCCACAGAGGCAAGGCGTCTCGCAGGAGCTTCAGGAAGCTCCTGTTTTTCATTTTTCTTCAATTCCGGATTGCGCTGCATTTCCATCCGCTTCAAGTCAGCGGAGGACTCAGGGTGCGTGTTGAAAACTTCGTGGCCCGGAAGGTTCATTCCGATGAATACTTCACGGCCGATCTCGACCATCATCTGGCCGTCGTCTCCGTGGTAGTTCCCTTCGGGATCAACCGGCGGACTGGTGTTTTTATAACCACCGAGAATGTAACGGTCGCCGACCCGGCGATTTGCAGTCGTTACTGCGCGCTGGAAAAGCTGATTCACTTCTTCGGCAACTCCGAAACGGGATTCCGGTGTGGAGCTTGCGCTGCTTGACTGGTTGATCGCGATTTCTTTCGCGCGCATCACGATCTCACTCAGATCCTCAAGGGCGTGATCGGTATTGTCGAGAAACGCCTGGGCGAGCTTTGCGTTCGTTTGAAATTGTTCGTTGTTCACTTTATCTGTCCTCACTTCGAGTACTTTTGCGGAACCCACAGGATCATCGGACGGACGATTGAGCTTCTTCATCGTCGCCGTTTCCATCTGGAGATTCTCCATGCGGGAACGGGAGCGATTGATGCTATCCCTGACGACTCCGTAATTGGTGCTATCCGTGACTCTCATCTAATCCCTACCTGAGTTTCAAAACCGTATCCATCATTTCATCCGCGACCTTGATCACCTTCGCGGATGCATCGAATGCGTGCTGGAACTGCATCAGGTTCGTGGTTTCCTCGTCGATGGAAACACCGGATACCTGATCCCGAACCTTGTTCAACTGGGTCATGATGGTTTGTTGCTGTCCGACGGCTTCCTTGTTTCGGGAAGAAGCGACACCGACGTCCGAGATGATTGAATTGTAGAAATCATCCACCGTGGTGTGGCCGCCGTTCATCATGTGAATGTTTTGAAGGTTTGCGATCGCAAGCGCGTTCCGGTTGTCACCCGGAGCATCTGGCTGAAGCCCGGCTGCAATGTTGTTCACCGATCCGTGAATATCGGCTGAAAGCGCGAGATTTGCCGCGGCTCCATCCACCCCGTCCACCGGATGAAAGTAATTCAGACCGGTTCTTCCGTCCGCAGTGAAACCCTTCTGGTGGATTTCGTTCACTGCATTCGATACGGAGTAAGCCATCTGATCGAGGCGATCGAGCACCATTGAAATGTTCTGGTCCCGCATTTCCATCAAAGCGCCGATTTTTCCGCTCTGAAAGTTATGGGAGATGTTCTGGTCCGAGAACCGGGAGCGGACGATTTGAACGGAGTTGGTCGGACTGCCCTGTTCCGGCTGTGCCGGTGCGCGCATCGTGGAGTAATCCTGAACCTGGTTTCCGGTGACCAGCGGGCCCACACCCCTGATGTCCACGTTCAGGTTTCCTTCATTGTCCCTGGAAGTACTGATATCAACGAACGCGTTGATTTTTTTCGCAATCAAATCCCGGCGGTCGCGAAGGTCGTTGGCATCGTTGTTCTGGGTTTCAGCCGTATGGATGTGTACGTTTAAATCCGCTAATTCTTTTGCGTAGGTGTTAAGTTCTCGCATGTTTCCATCGATACGATTATCGATGTGGGAGCGCACGTCTTCGACTTCCTTCCGGATACGACGAAAATCATTCACCATTCCCTGAGAAGACTCCCGAACAGACTGTCTGACCGCTTCCGAGGTCGGATCCATGCCGAGTTTGCGGAAGTCGTTGAAAAATTTCGCGACGATGCGGTTCAATCCATCCCCGCCCATTTCGTTGAAAACATCTTCCACTTGATTCAGGAAAACCTGTTTTTCTTCGTGGTAGGAAAGATCGCGGGAACCCTGGCGAAGTTGTTTATCGATGTATTCGTCGTTGATGCGTTCGATTCTGGAAAGTTTGGAACCCTGACCAATGTAAGGACCGCCCTGGCCAGCCATCTGTTTTGAAACGTCGGCTTCGGACAGAACCCGCTGCCGGGTGTAGCCTTCTGTGTTTGCGTTCGCAATGTTATGCCCCGACGTCGCGATTCCTGCCTTCGCGGTGATCATTCCGGATTTTCCGGTCTGGAGCACGTTCGATACGCCCATTGTCTAAACCTCTTTTGAGATCAAACGCGGGCCGTTCGCGCTTGCATCGGCCTGGTTTTTACGTCCGCTCTGGTTGTAAGTTTTAGCCTGGTGAGTGGTCTCTCCGAAGATGTTCTTCTTCATGTTGTGAATGTGCTTGAGAGATTCCTGCAAGAGGGCTCCGTTCAGTTCGTTCTGCTTCTTGATGCGCTCGACAAGAACGATGAGGGAGTTCAAATCGGTTTGAAGCTGGTCGGAAAATGAAGGGCTCTTCACTTGGAAATGAAGAATGAGTTCACGAAGGGATGGGCTCGAGAGTTCGATTCCTTCTTCCGCGAGCAAAGCGTGTACCACGGCTTGTCTGCTCATTTCCGACTGGTGAATCCAGTGAATGAGGGCTTCCTTGTTCACCGCCGCTTCGTAAGTGAGTTTTACGTCCGCATGGGTGATTGCGGAATTCTCCGCTCTCACCACTTCGTACAACTGACGATGCAAACCAATCAGTTCCTGAAGGGAACCGTGCAGCTTTTCCTGGATCGTCTGATTTTCAGTCTGGTTGTTATCCATGTGCCTCACCCGCATCCTGCTCGGAGGTTAATTGATTTGAAATGCGATTCAGGCTCCAGCCATCTTGAGGTGATCGTCGACGAGACGGTCCGCAATTGCGCTGCTGCTTACATCGTATTTCTTGTTCAGAATTTTTTCGCGGAGTTCAGCGACCTTCGCTTCGCGGACATCGGAAGTGTCGCCGGCAACTTGTTTTGCCGTCGCCATGTCTTTCGCTTTTGAAGAGATTTGCGCTTCAGCGGAGTCGGTTTTGGATACACTTGGAGCTGCCGCTACACGTCCTTCGGAAGCAGTACTTTTCAGCTTGTCTGTCTTTTTCGCGTCTGAAGTGGTTGTGCTTTGAATCGGTGAACTATTCGTCGGATTTACTCTCATGTGTACCTCCTGTACTCACGGAACCAGTGAGATGGTTCCTCTTTTCATTGTACTGTGGTTTCGATTCCTCGCGCAACCAGTAATCAATAATTTGCTTGGCCAAACCGAGTGAATTTTTCCTGGCCGCTATTTCCGAGTACTCCTGGTCAAGCATTCCCTGATAGAGATCTGTGGCCGAGTTCCGGAGTGAAAATTCTGACGGTTCGACGGTTTTCCTCATTGCATCCATCATCTTGGACGCGAAAATCGCCTCAATCCCCTCAGCCGCTTTCTGCTGTTCCGGGGATACCTGAGCTTCTTTGTTTTGTATGATTTGCTGTGGCTGATTGGAGGATGCCTGGGAGAGTTTCATTGTGAAACCCTCCCAGACCCCTGATGTAACCTTTGGAGCGGGCCGGAACTTCCTTGTTCGCGAACGCAGGGCTCATGAATTGAAAAGATTTGATTGGAACCTAGCATCCTGCCGGGTCTTTGCTTCATTTCTGTTTCCTGGATCATTTGCCTCTTAATCCTTCCTGGATTTACGTTTGCCTTCTCCTCTGGTTACAAAACCATCTTACAAGAACTCGAGTTCTGCCTGAAGCGCGCCGGTTGCTTTCATGGTCTGAAAGATCGCGGTCATGTCTTTTGGCTGAACACCAAGCGTATTTAAAAGTTTTACGAGATCAGAAACGGTTGCACCGTTGTTCTGGACACCTTTGTCGCCATCAAGTCGGGCGCCGGGCTTGAGCTCCACAACGCGATCGCCCTTCTGACCTTTGACTTGAATTGACAAATCACCGTGGGAAATCGCAACCGGAGTAATGCTTACTTTATCTCCCATCACGACGGTTCCCGTGCGTTCATTCAACACGACTTTTGCCTTGGTGTCGGTCACTACACGGATGTTTTCAATCCTGGCCATGAGGTCAACTGTATTGCCATCATAGTTGAACGGAACCACTACATCCACCGTTGCGCTATCGCGGGCGGAAGCGAATTTTCCACCGAGTTCAGCATTGATCAGAGCGCAGAGTCTCGCCGCTGTCGTGAAGTCGGGGTTATTGAGCGAAAGACGGAAACTCTTTTTGCCCGAAAAGTTAGTGTCCACATCCTTCTCCACCATTGCACCTGAAACCACGCGACCCACAGTCGGGAAGGTTGATTTTCCATCGGTCAGTGAACCCAGAGTCACCGGACCTTGTGCCACGGCATAAACCTGCTGATCACCCGCGCGAAGCGGAGTCACGAGAAGGGTTCCGCCCTCAAGTGAAGACGCGTCTCCAATGGAGGAAGCGGTGATATCAATCTGGGTTCCAGATCTTGAAAACGGGGGAAGCTTTGCGGTCACGATCACGGCAGCCGCATTTTTTGATTTGATCGCTGCATTTTTCTCAACATCGATACCAAGCTTGCCGAAGAGACGACCGAGAGACTTCGCTGTAACGTCAGTACTGGAGTCACCGGTTCCTTTGAGACCCACCACGAGACCGTAACCAATCAGGATATTTTCACGAACACCCTTCACTTGGGCGATGTCCTTCAAACGGGCGCCCACAGTCGTGATTCCGACCGCAGTCGGGCCGAACATCGTGACGAACGCCACCACTGCAAACAACCAACTAGCGTGCGACTTTAATTTTGTATTCATACAATTTCCCCGAATTGATCAGATCTTTTTCGTCGAAATCGCTTGCCGGCGCCACAGCCACCATGGAAACGAGTTTGGAAGAGCCCCGGTAAAGAATGCGTTTTGTCGCACGAATTTTGTAATTTCCGTTTTGGTAACGGTCGATGATTTCTGCGCGAAGTTCTTCGGCTGAAGCAAGTCCGATGACTTTCGCGAGATCCACCTGGGACCAGCGAACCGCTTTTTCCATTTTGGATTTCACGCGTTCTGCATCCGTCGTTTTCAAGTCTTCTGCTGCGACGTTGCGATAAGCCTTGAGATCCGCATCGTCTTTTGCTGCTGTATCGTTTTTGAGATACAGCGCCATTTCAACTTCCTGCTCGGCAGGGCTCAATGTTTTTTTGATCTCTTCTGCAAACTGTCTGATCAGAGAATCTTCCACCTTGATGGAAATAATGTCGCCCATTGCGCGGACTTTTCCTTTGGTGAAAAAGTAGTTCCCATCGTTTTCATTCGCCCAGAGGGACCCATCACTTGGGGCGTTATCGTAAAAATCACTCTTGGTCATGCGCTCGCCGCGGGAAACGGAGGTGGAACCAAAACCGCGTTTGGATTCAATCTGACGACGAACCCCTTCGTCGGTTGGATCAAGCGCGCCTTCATCGGAATAATAGGAATCTTTTTTCGCAGTCGCTGATGCCGGATCACGGCCTGACTGGGACTCTTCTCCGGACCAGGATCCGTGGAGATTGGCACCGCTATCGGAGTCATTTCCGTAAGTGAGTGCGTTCAGGTCTTCAGCTTGCTGTTTTGCAAACGGATTCATTGTGGAACAACCGGTTCCAAGGAGTGGAAGAATCACGAGAAGGAGAATCAAAAGCTTCTTACTCATAATGCAACCTCGACCGTGCGATCCGCTCTTACTTTTCCGGTCAATTCACGCTTGTTTTTAATTGTAATCACCCGCACCCGGTCACCCACGAGTGCCGGTTCCTGCACTTCGGCCTGGGTGGTGAGAATCAAATCACCTGAAACCAGTTCAAGCTTCACAGTGTCGCCGCGCTTTACATCAGGTTGTCTTTCAATCGCGTTGTTCACGACGTACTGGCTTTCAAGAATGGTCTGTTTGCTCTGAAGTCCGTCGAAACGGGTTTCTTCAGGCACCATCACGCCGCGATATTCGCGGGCAAGTCCGGTTGCCACGTTCACGCGTTCAACCTTGAAGTCTTCGTTTTTAAGTTTGGTGTTCGGATAAATGCGGCGAACCGCCACTGGAACTTTCTTCCATGCCTGATAAGGCGTCTGAACCACTTCTTCCATGTCCATGTGTTCCGCCGTTGTTCCCTGAACTTCAAACACCGCAACACCACTCGCGCGGTCTTCAGTCAGGCGAACTTGTTTGATCTCAAAAAATTCGGACATCGGTGGACGGGCAAAAAGATTTTGAAGGGATGGAATTTTAATTTCCGCACCGGCAATCTTTTCCGTCAAGGCCTGGCGAATGAGCGCCGATACGCGAGTTGCGGGATCTTGTTTTTGATCCGCGGTCTGCGCGTGTGCTGATGCAGTCATGATGATTGTAAGTAAAATTCCCCGAATCACGCGCCACCCTCCTGGTGAACAAACCAAAAACTTTCCGGAATCCATCCATGGACCCGATTAATTAAACTATCTCACGATATTAGAAGTTGCTTCAAGCATTTTATCGGCGACCCCCATCACCCGGGTGTTCATTTCATACCCGCGCTGGGCGCCGATCATTTCAATCATGCTGTTGGCAACGTTGACGTTCGAAGCTTCCAAAGCCCCTTGCATGAGGGTTCCAACGCCACCTTCACCCGGAACCAGTTGCTGGGCTTCGCCACTAGCTGGTGTTTTCTTGTAGAAATTGTTCCCGGCGGACAACAAACCCTGAGGGTTGATGAAGTTGACCAATTGAATTTGACCGAGCGCCTGATCACCTTCCGGTGTCATCGCCTTGACCTCACCGTTGGTATCGATCGTCACATTAGTCGCGTTCGGCGGTACGGTAATCTGAGGTTGCAAAAGAGCACCATTGCTTAAACTCACTCTTCCCTGCGCATCGAGCTTGAACGGACCCGCGCGGGTGTAAACCACTTCACCTGTATTCGGAAGAGACACTTGCATGAATCCTCTTCCTTCAATCATCAGGTCATAAGGGTTATTCGTTATTTTCACAGCACCTTGTTCGAAAATTTTGTGGGAAGATCCGACTTTCACCCCGAGACCTTTTTGAACGCCTGTCGGTGAAACCGTTGAAGCACCCATGCGCGCGCCTGGATCTCTCACAGTTTCATACATCAGATCGTGAAACTCAGTGACATCCCGCTTGTAACCATCGGTGTTCACGTTTGCGATATCGTTGGCAATGCGGTCGATATTCGCCTGCTGTGCTTCAAGTCCGGTCGCAGAAGTGGTCAGTGCTCTCAACATGGATCAGTCCCTCGTCCTACATTTTTCCGATTTCGTTCGCTTCTTTTTGAAGCATTTCGTTCACGGTCTTCATCGCCTTCAGGTCCTCTTCGAACATGCGGTTTGCACGAATGAGATTGGCCATCTCTTCCACCGGATTCACGTTGGAAGTTTCGATCATCCCCTGTTTAATTGCCGTGTTTTGAGCCGAAATCGGGGCATTTTGTGGGTTTTTGTTTTCAAAGTTCAGGCTTCCGGCCTTGCGGACGCCCTTCATGTCTTGAAACTCGACTACACTGAGCTTTGCAACCAGTTCGTCGTTCATGTAAATTTCACCACTGTCGTTGATGTGCACATTTCCTTCACGGCCGGCAAGGCTGATGAATCTTCCGCCGACATCGCCCCCGTTTTCACCGCCGGTACCTGCGGAGAGAACAGGATTTCCCTCATTCGTCACCAGACGTCCTTCGGGAGAAACTTTGAATTCACCCGCACGGGTATAACGGACGCCACCCGGAGTGGAGACCTCGAAAAATCCCGGGCCATTCAACGCCAGATCGAGCGGATTATCGGTCACTTTCATCCCACCGGTTTTAAAGCTGGTATGAGTTCCCTTCACCACAACGAAGGATTGATCGCGTCCGTCGAGTGGATAAAGATCCTTGTCCCGGATCGGCATGCGCGGAATGTCTTCCGCGAGATCATTCATTTTTTCGTTTTTAGAGAGGTATTCTTTGAATTCAACACCGTCTTTTTTAAAGCCGTTGGTGTTCACGTTGGCGAGATTGTTTGAAATAACCTCAACCTGTTGGTCGCGGGCCATTGCTCCTGAAACTGCCGGCCATAGTGCTTTGGACATCGCGAACCTCCTCTATTCATTTTACGAGGGAAGTTTGATCAGATGCAAAACAATATTCGGCAGTCAAATATTTGAGGTCGGCAGAAAGATCCCGTCCAGAGATCAGACGATTTTCAAACCTTGGAATTGATCACTGATTTCACCCAGAACAAGGGTCTCTTCACCCTGTGACTTTAAAAACTTCTGCGCGAGCTCCAGATCTTTGACGGCAATCACAAAACCCACTCCCATGTTGAAGGTTTCATAGAGCGCGTCTCGTCCAAGCTTCGAGCGCGCGATGATTTCGTTCATCGCCTGGGTGCGGAAAGAATCGGCGGGGAGATTTTTAATCTCATATCCCAGTGATTCATTCATGCGGGGAATGTTGTGAAAACCACCACCCGTGATGTGGGCGAGTCCGGTAATGTTATCGCGTTGGTCTTTCAAAAGAGCGTGAATGAGTTTTACGTAAATGCGAGTGGGAGCAAGAAGCTCTTTCTTCAGTTCAGTGTCTTTCTCAGTCAATAACTTCCGAACGAGACTATATCCGTTTGAGTGGAAACCTGAGGACTTGATTCCAATCAGATACTGACCTGCCTTGCACTTCTTTCCATCAAGCCATTCTTCACGCTTCACTTCACCGACTGAAAACCCTGCCAGGTCATACACGCCATCAGCATAAACACCCGGCATCTCGGCTGTTTCACCACCAATTAGCGCCGATCCCGCAATCTTGCAGGCATTTGCAATCCCGCGAACCACCTTGGTGCTGACATCAAGGTCAAGCTTCCCGGTTGCAAAGTAGTCGAGAAAGAACATCGGTCTTGCACCCGTGCAAAGCACATCGTTCACACACATTCCCACCAAGTCCTGTCCGATGGTGTCGTGAATATTCAGTTCCTGAGCAAGTTTCACCTTGGTTCCCACTCCGTCGGTACCGGAAACGAGCAAACGCTCTTCATCCATTTCATAGAGGGCTGCAAAACCGCCGACGCCTGAGATGGTTCTCGCATCGTAGGTTTCCTTGATGAATTTGCCGATATTCTCGACAAACAGATCCCCTTTTTCGACATCGACTCCGGCTGCTTTGTAATCCATAAATTTTCCTCTAGTGTCTGAAGTGGCGTCTTCCGGTCATGAGCATGGAGATCCCCGCTTCATCGCAGGCATCAATCACTTCCTGATCCCGGACTGATCCACCCGGTTGAATGATGTATTTCACATTCAAGGTTTTTGCAGAATCAATGGAGTCGCGGAACGGGAAGAATGCATCTGAAACCAGAATGGCGTTCGTAAGGTCCGAATTCTTCTCCTGCAGTTTTCCAGCAATCAGGCGGGAAATGCAATCAAGACGGTTCGGCTGCCCGACTCCGCTTGCAATCACGACCTCTCCACCGTCTTTCTCAGAGAAGATTCCGATACAGTTCGATTTCAGGTACTTCGTCACAACGAGTCCGAATTGTGCGAGGGACTTCAGGTTCTCCGGGAAAGCTTTCTTCGTAACCGACTTCATTTCGTGAGAGATTCCCTGATCTTCATCCTGGCAGAGGATCCCACCGTTGATGGAGCGAACCGTCCACTCTTTGTTTTTTCCGGTCTTGAGTGAACAGACGAGAAGTCGCAGGTTCTTCTTCGCCGAAAATACCTTGAGTGCTCCTTCGGAATACGAAGGGGCGAGGACTACCTCTACGAATCGTTCCTTCAGAAACAGGGCGACGGATTCGGTCACTTCTTGATTGAAGGCAAGAATTCCCCCGAAAGCACTGATGGAGTCTGCATCCCAGGCAAGTTCAAGTGCCTTGTTAAGATTTTCGTGAACCGCGGCTCCACAAGGGATTCCGTGTTTCACAATCACACAAACTGCTTTTCTCGAGTTCAATGCCGAAAGTTCAGATGCACATTTATAGGCTTGATCCGAATCGAGATAATTATTGTAAGAAAGCTCTTTTCCCTGAAGCACCTTCGCGTTTGCGAGATTGCTTTTCTGATCCGTGTTATCGACTTCAAGCAATGCGGCACGCTGATCCGGGTTTTCACCGTAACGGAGCCCTTTTCCAAACTGATGGGAAAGCTCGATTGCGATGGAAAGATCGTAAGATGCAATCTGGGTGAAGGCCTGAAGTGCCAGGCGCTTTCTCGAATCAAGGGAGATCTCTCCCGTCATTTGAAGTTCGGACTGAACTGAAAGATATTCTGCAGGACTGGTGATGCAGGCGACTGATTCGAAGTTCTTCGCAGCCGCTCTCACCATCGTCGGTCCGCCGATATCGATGTTTTCAATCAGATCTGAAAGGGGCTTCTGATCCAGCACCGCCTGTTGAAACGGATAGAGATTACAGACGACGATGTCGATTGGCTGAATCCCGAGGTCACGAGCCTGCTTCAGGTCATCTGCATGGTTTCTCCGGAAGAGAAGGGCTGATCCGACCTGAAAGCTGATGGTCTTCATCCGTCCACCAAAGGCTTCCGGATTCCCGGTCACCTTTTCAATCGGCAGATACGGGATTTCGTTTTCGGAGAGAACTTTAGCGGTCCCCCCCGTACTGACCAGCTCCACCCCCTTGGAATGAAGAAATTTACAAAAATCCACGACGCCGGTTTTATCAGAAACACTGATCAAGGCTCTTTTTGGTTTCACGAAACACTCCATTCAACAGCATTTTGAAATAACTTTTTAAGGGTCCGGGCATTCTCTTCCTTGAAATCACTCAGGAGTGGGTTCAAGAAAGAATGAAGGGCCGCTTCCGGATGCGGCATGAGTCCGAGAATTTGTCCGGTCTCATCGAGCAAGGCTGCGGCCTTTTCAAATGAACCATTCACATCCTCACTGTAGCGAAGCGGAATACGGACATTGTCCGCAGTCACCCCTTCTCCGAGAACAATTCTTCCTTCCTTGTGGCGCATCGGAAGTTCGAGCCTTCCATGGATCCCTTTGAACCACGGAGAGCCTGAAGCCCCTCTTGGGTCCACTTCGATCTCAACCCAGCGATCAAGGAATCTGCCGTGAGAATTTGTAGCGAGTGTCGCCGATCTCTTCTCACTGTTTGAGAAAACACCCAGCTGGATCAAAACCTGAAATCCATTACAGATTCCAATCGTGAGGCCGCCATTTTTCGTAAACGTCTGGAAAATGTCTTTCATCGTCTCTCGCATTTTTTCTGCGAGAATTTTTCCGCTTCGAAGTTCGTCTCCGAAGGAGAATCCGCCTGGAACACAGAAGATCGAATAGTCGAGCAACTGTTCGGGATCTTGAAGCAGCGAGTTTACGTGGATGATCGTCGCCCGGGCTCCCGCCATTTCAAATGCAGCAGCCGATTCGTTTTCACAGTTGATTCCGTCTCCGGAAAGGACCAGAACTTTTTTCATATTGTGTTCCTCCAGAGGTATTCGAGCGATTTGAGATCAAGCTTTTCCGTGGTTTTAGCTGTTTTGATTGAAATCACCTGAGTGGGATTGACTTCACCGAGTCTGAAAATTTCATCCGCTTTGAAGTGGGACTCAAATGCGTTCACCTGATCCGGGCTCACTGATACCAGGAACCGTCCTGGGGTTTCATTGAACAGGAACGGGATTTCATTCTCAGGAACCGAGATTTGAGCGCCGGCCTGATTGAGAAGGAGAGATTCAAAGAGAGCGAAGAGTGCTCCCCCCTCGCTGATATCGTGGGCACTCGCAAGAAGACCCTTTTTCGTCGCCTCAAAGAACCGCTGATAGAATTCGCGGGTGTGTTTTGGATTCCATCCATTCAACTCGTTTTTGGAATTCAGTTTGAAGTGCTTCAAAAGACTGAAACCGAAATAATCCTTCTGTTGATCCTTCCCTACGACATAGAGAACGGATCCAGGCTCTGCATGAGGCTTCAGAACTCGTCTCACATCCGGGTGATGGGCAAGCGCCGTCACGAGGAGCGTGGGGAGAACGCTGATCTTCACACTCTCGCCTTCGGCATTCTTTCCATAAAAGTCGTTCTTCATGCTGTCTTTTCCACTCACGAGTGGCATTTCATAAGCGAGAACAACTTCAGCGAGACTCCGGCAGGTACGAACGAGTTCGGCGAGCTTGTGTTCGGCGTCCGGATTTTTTGCAGAAGGAAGCGGGTCAGGCCAGCAGAAGTTGTCGATGAGGGCGACCTTGTCCGGGTCAGCACCCGTCACGAGCACGTTTCTCACCGCCTCGTCCGTCGCAAGAATTGCCATGAGCGAAGTGTCTGCGTGAGAAAAGTCGGATGCCTGGCCCGAACCAATTACAGCGCCTTCGAATCCTGGATTTCCATGAGCTCCCATCCAGATCACGCCACCCTCATTCGGAGCCGAGTTTGCATAACCTTCAAAAGGCTTGCAGGCAGTTGCAGCCTGAACTTCATGATCGTACTGGCGAACCCATTTTTCTTTGGAAGCAAGGGATGGATCCGCAACCAATCGCTCAAGAGCAGCCTGAATCGTTGTAAATTCTTCTTTTGCCTTGTGCTTCTTCTTCCAGGACTTTTTAGGTTTTGATCCTTCCCACTTCGCCTTGAGCTCCATCTTCGGAAGGCCGTCATGAAGGAAGGCAAGCGAGAGATTTCCAACCCGTTCTTTTTGATAGAAAATCTCGAGGTCTCCGCTCGCCGTAAATTCACCGATATGATTCGCCTGAACCCCGCGTTTTTTTGCGAGTGTTAACAATGCTTCCAGATCACCCGTCGGAACAGAAAGGGTCATTCGCTCCTGACTTTCGCTTACAAAAATCTGCCAGGGAAGAAGGCCCGGATACTTCAAAGGAACCTTGTCCAGGTAAACCTTTGCCCCGTTCGTCTCGCCCGCCATTTCTCCAATGGAGGAACTCAGGCCACCCGCGCCGTTATCTGTAACTGAGTTAAAAAGACCAAGGTCTCGTGCTTCGAGGAGAAAATCCCCGGTCCGTTTCTGGGTGAGCGGATCTCCGATTTGAACCATGGAAGAAGGAGTTTTTGCATCAAGTGCAAGCGAACTTGAAGTTGCACCGTGGATCCCGTCCAAACCAACCGATCCTCCGATGACAACAATCGCGTCTCCAGGTTTTTGATTTTTAGAGGCACTTTCGTATTTACCAACTTTTCTGGGAAGCGCACCCACGGTCCCGCAAAAGACGAGCGGCTTTCCCGAGAAGCTTTCATCAAAAATAATCGCGCCGTTTACGGTTGGAATTCCGCTTTTATTGCCACCGTCTTGAATTCCCCGGTGAACCCCTTTCAGGATTTCCTTCGGATGAAATAAACCCTCGGGAAGGGCTTCTTCTTCCTTTGGATTTCCAAAGAAAAGAACATTGGTGTTCGCAATCGGTTTTGCCCCGAGCCCGGTTCCAAGAATATCGCGATTTACACCCAGAATTCCGGTCAGCGCTCCGCCGTAAGGGTCGAGTGCCGACGGAGAGTTGTGGGTTTCAACCTTGATACAAAGATCGACTTTTTCGTGAAAACGAACAATTCCAGCGTTGTCCTTGAATACGGAAATCGCCCAAGCCTTCTTCTTCTGAAGATCAAACGTCGGCTTTTGAATGAAGGTCTTGAACAGACTTTCAATCCGGGTCTTCCCGTTCTCGTCTTCGTAATCAATATTTGCGGAAAAAATCTTGTGTTTACAGTGCTCGCTCCAGGTCTGGGCGATCACTTCGATCTCAACATCGGTGATCGGCTTTTCACCATAATGTTTCTGGATCACGAGCATCTCGGTTTCGCTCAAGGCCCAGAAGCGGCTTTGGGAAAGGGAAACGAGTTCAGCCGGGCTCATGCCCCGAAGTTTGATTTCTTCGACTTTGATTTCCTGAACGGATGGAGAATGAAACTCTTTGTTTACGAGTTCCTTCCCTTTTGGGCCGGGAGTTGTAAAGCTGATGGATTCTTCGATCAATGCATTCCAAACTCTCGCGGGTTCCCGATTGGAAAGAAACGCCTGCCCTGAATGGACTTCGAGCTGCCTGGTTTTGAACACAGATTCGAACTCAAGAAGTTCCTTGAAGGAATGCGCAGGATTGTCCGTCACTCCTGTACGGAAATGAATGATCTGAAGGGATTGAAACTGAAGACTACCCCATTCGGCTTCAGCTGGGTTCACCCAGAGCTTCTGATCCACTTCGTCGGTCAAACGAGGCGAAAGGCGCATCAAATCGGAGGATGGAATTTCAATGCCTGAATACCGAACCCAGAACAACTGAAGCTGGGTTTCATGATTGGTTGGAATTGCAAATAGGACCTGGTTCATCTCTTCTTCTCCGCACTCAGCGTTCGTTGATCATTGAGTAAAGTCAGGACTTCGGAATAAATCTTCCACTCAACTGTCTTTCCACGTTCGATGAACGTTTCAAGCGTGTCTTTCTTTTCCCGTTTGAATGAAACTTGTTTGATCACGGGACCTGTATCCATTCCTGCGTCCACAAAGTGAATCGTCACTCCCGAAACTGCATCGTCCGCCCTAAAGGCCTGTTCATATCCGTCCAAGCCTGGATACTTCGGTAAAAGGGAGGGATGAATGTTCACGATGCGGGAAGTTCCGTTCGGTTCTTGAAAAGCCTTGAGAAGAGTCGGGCCGACCATTCGCATGTAACCCGCAAGAAAACACCAGTCGATCTGGAAAATCTTGAGCACATCGAGAATTTCGGTTTCATGAACCTCCCGACGCGCTTTCACGTCTTTCATGGGAGGAATGGGAACCAGCGCGGTTTCCACGTCCGGATACTCGCTGCGAATTCTTTCTAAAAGAGGAGAAGTCTGTTGATCGATGATGACTACCGGAATCCGGACATCGCCCAGACGCTTTGCGGTTTCAAGCAGGTTGATGGCGTTACTTCCAGCTCCCGACGCAAAAACCGCAACCCGGATCATCTTTTCGCTCCGATATCGTTCCGGAACTGCTCTCCTTCAAAGGAGACCGTTCCAAGGTTCTGGTACGCAAGTTTCTGGGTTTCAGAAACCGTACCCGCAGTCGCCGTCAGTCCAAGAACCCGGCCTCCGCTTGAATAGAGACTTCCGTCCTTTTCCTTCACACCGGCGAAATACACCCGGGTGGATCCGGTTTCAACGGGTCCTTTGATCTCGATCTTTTTTCCAAGTTCGATCTCTTCTCCGAAAAGTCCGGGATAACCCTTTGAAGCCTTCACCACGTGAACGGAATGGATTGGCTTCTCGCCAATCTGGATGGATTTGAATTTTTCAAGGTCTCCGCTTGCCACCGCGTGAAGAAGTCCGCTGAAATCGCCTTCGATTCTGGGAAGGAAGGTCTGGGTTTCCGGATCTCCGAAACGAACATTGTATTCAAGGAGGTAAGGAATTTCATTCCGAAGCATGAGCCCGAGAAACAGGATTCCCCGGAATGGTGTTCCCTTTTGATTTAAAAGCTTAAGCGTTGGCTCAACAAATTTCTTCGAAGCCGTCTCTACGAGTGAATCTGAAATCCAGGTCGCAGGAGAATAAGCGCCCATTCCGCCCGTATTGGGTCCTTCGTCATTATCTTTCAAGCGCTTGTGATCACAGGCGCTCGCGAGAAAGCGGTATTCCTCATCAAAACAGACATAAAAGAGGGAAACTTCGCGACCCGTGATCTTTTCTTCGATCACCATTCCCTCTTCAATTCCCGGCGGTTTGAATTTGAAAAAATCCCGTGCTGCCTGAAGAGCCTCTTCACTGCTTTGAGTGACGATCACGCCTTTTCCGAGCGCCGGGCCTGAAAGCTTCAGAACATGACCTTCCCAGTGAGGATTTTTCTCAATGATCGCAGTCGCCTGTTCAAGGCTATTCGCCGATTCAAAGGCCGCAGTCGAGATGCCCGCTTCCTTCATGAAAACTTTTGATTTGATCTTGGATTCTTCCAGAAAAGAAGCGGCCTTCGAGGGTCCAAACGCGGGAATCCCTTCTGCAATAAACTGGTCAACCCAGCCCTGAAACAAGGGGGCCTCAGGTCCAATCACGACCAGCTCCACCGATTCTTTTTTTGAGAGAGCAAACGCCTCTTCAAAACTGAAATTGGAAGCGGGACTGACTTGAATTCCCAAAGTGAACCGCATTCCGGGATTTCCGGGATAAACAATTACTTTTGAGACCTTCTGATCCTCGAGGAATCTCACTCCCAGCGCATGTTCCCGGCCTCCGCCTCCGATGACGAGAATATTCATCTCGAAACCTCGAGGGTTTTAAGCGCGGTTGACAGCTCCTGTTTCAATTTCCCTGTTTCTTCCTCTTTTTCGTTCAAGAGGAGGTCACCCACCAGGGTGTAAACTTTCGAAATTGCCTGAATGATCTTTTCCGGAAGCGGCTTTGGAGATTCCTTCAGTTCCTGAACGCAATACTCTTTGAACTGTTCGGTGGAATGTTCTTTCGCGCGGGTCAACGCCTGATACCAGGAGGAATCGAGATAGAACTGACGAAGAAGCTCTTTGGACAAAGCTGCTCCATCGTAAGTCAGTCGAATTTCATCAAGGCCCACGGAATCAACGAGCATGATCTCTCTTGATTCATCAAAGGCAAATTCAATCTTTCCGTCCCAGAGAGTAAGCCCTGCAGAACGGAAGACATGCTTTAGTTCCATTGCGACCGATTTTGTCGTCTCAAGAAGCGATTTCCATTCCGCATCATTCATCCCGGAAAGGTTTTTCGCCTCTGCCGGAGTGAGAACCCGATCCAAGCGTTCAAGCTTGGTTGTGAAATCAAGCTTCACCTCGGTGAAAAACTCTCCTTCTGAATACTTCCGGTCAAATCCGGCATGAATCCATTCTTCTTCGGTCTTGTACTTCTTTAGAAGTGAGGAACCTTTCGGTGCCCCAAAGCGATAAATGACTTCAAGTGGAATCAGGATCGAACTTGGACGGGATTGGTAAACGGAAATGTCATCCCGGGGAACTTTGACCGATCTGACTCTGAAGTCTTCAGGTCTCTCCCCGGATCCAAGGTAATGGGTTCTAAATCCTCTGGTTTCAAGATGCGAGAGAAGCTTCTTTCCCATCGTGCAAAGAGCAGCGCCTTTGCCCGGAATTGCATCCGGCATTTCGCCCCAGTCAAAAATGGAGTAACGGTTTGAAAAACGAAAGAGGAGTTCGTCGTCTGAGACTTGATAGATGTCCTTCACCGACCCCCGATGGAGAAGCTCAAGATTCATGAGCCACTCCCTCACGAATCGGGTAGGCATACTCCCCGTTCAAGCAGGCATGACAGAAGGTTTTCCCTTTAAGCGATTCAGTCAGATCGTCCATCGTGGAGTAAAAGACGCCGTCTGCTCCGAGATAATCCGAAACTTGTGTGCTGGTGCGTCCGCTTGCGATCAGTTCCTTTTCACTCGGGAAATCGATTCCGTAGTAACAAGGGTGAACGACCGGAGGACAGGTGCTTGCGAAATAAACCTGTTTTGCTCCGTGATGCTTCAGAAGCTCCACGATTTTTCGGGAGGTGGTTCCACGAACAATACTGTCATCCACCAGAAGAACATTTTTTCCGGCAACGAGTTCGTCGATGACACTGAACTTCATGCCCACCGCGAGTTGTCGTTTATCCTGACCATTGGTGATGAAGCTCCGCTGAACGTAACGGTTTTTAATCAATACTTCCCGGAATGGAACTTTCAGTGTTTCGGCAAGTGAGATCGCAGCCGGACGACTGGTGTCTGGCACCGGCGCCACCACATCAAAGTGAAGATCTTTTGGAATCCGGGCGCCAAGGAGTTCGCCGAGCTTCAGTCTCACCTCGTAAACGTTTCTGTCTTCGAAAGTTGAGTCTGCACTCGAGAAGTAAATCCACTCGAACATGCAGGGAAGCGGCGTCTTTTCAGTTAAATTTTTAGTGTGAATATTTCCGGCACGGTCAATCCAGATGAGTTCTCCCGGACGAACGTCGCGCTCTACATCATAACCAAGGAACTTGAGCGCACAGGTTTCAGAGGTCAGACAGTAGGCAGTCTTTCCATCGTCTTCTTTCCTGCTTCCAAGAATCAGGGGACGAATTCCATGGGGATCCCGGAACGCAAACATCCCGTCACTTCCAAGAAGCCCGATTACCGAGTAACCCCCTTCAACGGCATTCAAAACGCTTTTCACCGAGTTGCACAGGTGTTGAAACTGAGTGCCGGCGGTCTCGGATGACTTGGAATAGCCCTCTGCCATGAGATGAAGAATCATCTCGACATCGTTGTCACTCATGAAGAACCTCTGCCCTTTAAGCAGCTTGTTTCTCACTTCATGATAGTTGGATACGTTTCCGTTGTGAACCATCCCAATCCCGACTGGAAGAGAAAGCGCCATCGGCTGAAGATCTGATTCTTTGATTTCTCCAATGGTGGAGTAGCGGGTGTGGCCGATGGCGCTCTGCCCGTGCAGGCGCTCAATGTCGCGTTTCTTTTCGAAAACGGCAGAGACTTGACCGAGCCCTTTGTGAAGATGAAACTTTCCGGGGTGCGCATCGACGCTCAAGATCCCCGCAGAGTCCTGACCTCGATGTTGTAACATAAGGAGCGCTTGGTGAACCTCTTGGGAGGCTCGGGGTGTTCCCAAAATCCCGACGATACCGCACATAAAATTCTCCGTTTTTGTTTGCCAAAAAAATACCATCTTCTGGCTTAAAAGTACGCAAAAAACTTGAACCCGAGTTTCGAATCCATTAATTTAGATACATGAGTAAAACTGCTGCACCGCTTGGAATCCTGGGAGATGGGCAGCTCGCACTCATGCTCGCCGAATCTGCAACCCGTCAGGGTTTCGACTTTCTCTCCTACGGTGACGATCCAACCTCTTCCTTCGCTTCCCGATTTCCAGAAAACTTTGTTCAAGGATCCAGGGATGACCTGAACAAGCTTCGCGATTTCGCGGGCCGCTGTTCGGTGATCACTCTGGAAAATGAGTTTTACCCGGTAAAATCGTTGGAAATCATAGAAAACGATACAGGAATACCGGTCGTTCCGAACCCGGCCAGCTATCGCTTCTTCGAAAGCAAGCTCGCTCAGCGCAGTCTCTATGAATCGCTCTCGATCCCGGGACCCAGGACCGTGGAAATCAAAGACACCGATTCTGACAAAGTTCTGACACAAATCGAAGCTGAATTTTCATATCCTTTTGTTCTGAAAAAAAGTGTCGGTGGTTACGATGGATACGGTGTCGCCATCATCGCTTCGCGCGCCCGATTTTTGGACGCACTTGAAAAGTTCGGCCTTCAAAAAGGATCTCCCCTCTTCATCGAAGAAAAAGTAAGCATCGCGCGCGAGTTCGCCCAAGGTGCGCTCTTTGACGGAAAAGGCGGCGCAAATTTTCTTCCTCTCGTTGAAACAATTCAACGAAACGGAATCTGTGAACTTGTTTTATCCAGAAGCACCCTTGAGCCCATTCTTCTAAAACAGGTGGAAACAACGATCCTCGACTTCCTCTCCCGCATCGCTGAAAAAGGACTGAAAGGTCTTTTCAATTTCGAATTTTTCCTCGATCAGAATAACCGCGTCCTGATCAATGAAGGCGCTCCAAGACCGCACAACTCCCAACATCTTTCCATGGATGCGTCCCCGCTCTCCCAGTTCGATCTTCTGACTTATTTTTGCGTCAATGACGAGCTTCCACTTCCCGCCGGAAACACCCTTTTGTCAAAACCGGGCGTCATGATCAATCTGCTTGGAAAATCTTCGGGACAAAACTACATCTTGAGCCTTCCGGAATTTCCCGAAGGCCTTGAGTCCAAACCCAAACTTTATCTTAAAAAAGAATGCCGCCCGGGCAGAAAAATGGGACATTTGAATCTCGTTGATCCGGACGGAAAACTCGACCTGATTCAAATCGGAGAAAAAACTCTGAAGGAGTATCACTTATGAAGCCAAGTGTAGCGATCATCATGGGAAGCGACAGTGACTGGAAAGTCATGAAGAAGGCAAAAGAGATGCTCGACCAGTTCGGAGTCTCCTCTCTCTGCAAAGTGGTTTCCGCTCACCGGACTCCGGAAGATCTTCCAATTTTTACAAAAGAAGCAGAGACCAGCGGAATCCAGGTGATCATCGCCGGTGCCGGTGGTGCCGCCCACCTTCCAGGCATGATCGCTTCTTTCACCACTCTTCCGGTGGTTGGAGTTCCAATCGTCTCCACCGCACTGAATGGCCTCGACAGTCTTCTCTCCATCGTTCAGATGCCTCAGGGAATTCCGGTCGCAACCGTCGCAATCGAGAATTCTGGCAACGCAGCTCTTTTGGCTCTCCGGATTCTCGGAATCACCCAGCCTGAAATTTCAAAAAAGCTCGTCTCCTATAGAAATGACCTCGCTGAACAATCCCGCAAGAAAACGGAGAACCTGAAATGATTTCCCGCTACGAAGTTCAAGCCGTCTCCAAAATCTGGAGTGAAGAATCCCGCTTCGGAAAAATGCTCGAGGTGGAACTGGCTCTTCTCCGGACTCTGGAAGAAAAAGGCTCGATCCCCAAAAACACCGCTTCCGCTTTTCAAAACATTCAAATCAAACCCGATCGTATTCGTGAGATCGAGGAAAAGACCCGTCACGATGTTATTGCCTTCTGCACCAGCATCACCGAACAAGTAGACGCGGTTCATGCCCGTTACTTCCACTTCGGCGTGACTTCATCCGACATTCTGGACACAGCTCTTTCGCTTCAAATCCGCGATTCAATGACCCTGATCCTGAAAGACCTGAAATCGATTCTTTCGTCTCTCGACTTCCAGATCGAAAAGACCAAAGACCTTCTGTCTCTCGGTCGCTCCCACGGAATGGCCGCCGAACCAATGGTGTTTGCTCAGAAGTTTCTCTCCTTCAAACTCGAACTCGCAAGACGTCTGGCTGATTACGAGCACTGCCTGAAACACGAAATTACGGGTCAGATCTCGGGAGCGGTCGGAAACTACAGTGTTCTCACTCCTGAAATCGAAGTGAAGACCCTTCAGAAACTTGATCTTGCCGTTGAACCGGTTTCAACCCAGGTGATTCCCCGCGACAGGATCGCTAAAATCGTTTCGATCGGCGCTCTCATCGCGAGTGCTCTTGAACGGCTTGCGGTTGAAATCCGTCACCTTCACCATTCCGATATTTCCGAAGTCCATGAAGGATTCAAGCCGGGGCAAAAAGGCTCATCCACCATGCCTCACAAGAAGAACCCGATTTCGAGCGAAAACATTTCAGGCCTTGCCCGCGTGATCCGCTCCCATCTGGAAATCGCGCTTCAGAACATTCCTCTCTGGCACGAACGCGACATCTCCCACTCAAGTACGGAGAGACTCTATCTCCCGGATCATTTCGGCCTTCTCTCCTATTCCTTGAAAAGAATGACCGACACCCTTCTCAATCTCGAAGTTCATCGTGATCACGTGGAAGAGAAAGTGAAGAAGCACTTCACCACGCTCTCAAGCCTTATCCTTCACGAATTGATTGCCCAGAACGCGACCACGAGGGAAGAGCTTTACGCCCTCGTGCAAGCCGCATCCTTTCAGGCGAAGTCACTGGACGAAATGCTCGGACTCCTTAAAGACAGCCTCGCCGCAAAAGGCCTCAAAGGCGACTTCTCAAAACTCTCTTGGGATGCAATCCGCTCCAATTACTTCACTCGCTTTCAGGAAATTTTAAAACGGGGATAACATGAACAAATTACTGGCCAAGCCGGTCATCGAAAAAAGACGCGCGGAACTTCTGGATAAGACCATCGCTCTCAAGTCAAAAATCGGGAGAGCGCCCCATCTCGCGGTCATTTTAATCGGTGACGATCCGGCAAGTGAAGTTTATGTCGGTAAAAAGGGCCAGGCTGCAGAAGCCGTCGGATTCAGTCACGAAACCATTTTGTTCCCGAAAGATGTCGACCCATCGGTAGTCTACAAACGAATCGGTGAGTTGAACGAGAGCAAGAACGTGGATGGAATCCTGGTTCAGCGTCCGGTTCCTCATCAGTTCAAGGAAGAAGACATGGCCATGGCCGTGACTCCGAAGAAAGACGTCGACTGTCTTCATCCGGAGAACGTGGGTCTCCTCGTAAACGGCAATCCTCGCTTTTATCCCTGCACTCCTCGTGGGATCCTGCTCCTTCTCGAATTTTACGGAATTCCAGTCGAAAAGAAATTGGCCTGTGTCATTGGAAGAAGCTCCATTGTCGGCAAACCGCTTGCAGCTCTTCTTCTGGCTAAAAACGCGACGATTCTTCAAATTCATCGTTCCACCCCGAACCCAAGCGAACTTTGCAAACAGGCAGACCTGGTCTTTGTTGCAGCCGGTTCCCCAAAGCTCGTTAAGAAGGACTGGATCAAACCCGGAGCCGTCGTCATCGATGTGGGTGTGCACCGCGATCAAAACAACAAACTCTTTGGTGATGTTGACGCAAGCGAGATGGAAGGCGTTGCATCCGCACTCACTCCGGTACCCGGCGGCGTAGGCCCCATGACGATCCAGGTCCTCCTCGAAAACACATTTGCATCAGCCGAACAAAGACGCTAAATTAATCCCATGTTAAAACGCACCGCGCTCTTCGAAGAGCACCAGAAACTCAGCGGAAAAATGGTTGATTTCGGTGGATGGGAACTTCCTGTCCAGTACTCCGGCGTTTTAAACGAACACCAGGCAGTGAGAAACGCCTGCGGACTTTTCGATGTCAGTCATATGGGTGAAGTTTTCGTCGAAGGCAAAGGCTCGGTTGAGTTCATCAACTACGTCACCACGAACGATGCCTCTACTCTTGCGGTTCATCAAGCTCAGTATTCTGCTTTCTGCCATCCCTCGGGTGGCATCGTGGACGATCTGGTCGTTTATCGTCTGGGCGAAAAGAAATTCCTGCTCGTCGTGAATGCATCCAATACAGACAAAGACTTTGATCATCTAACGAAAGCTCTCTCGAGCTACACCGGCGTGAAACCAACCCTCACTAACCGTTCCAAAGACTATTCTCAAATCGCAGTTCAAGGTCCTCTCGCCGAAAAAATCCTTCAGCGTCTGACCGAAACCGAACTCTCCTC
>OUNO011323156.1_pt1 | contig 81449 bp, 78 predicted proteins | sample 1779811 | NCBI WGS metagenome assembly OUNO01 (sample SAMEA3914804, study PRJEB12502) | metagenome | biome: forest; material: soil | place: Canada | collected 2010-06-25 | depth 0.3 m
GATTACGACGCAAAGCTCATGATCAGCAACCATTTCGGACGGGATGAGCGCGCAGTCGGGAAGGTCACTCTGGGCGATCCGAACAAGGCCATTCAGCTGAAGCGCGTAGGGGATGTTCCGATTCTGAATCGCCTCGATTCGGCGAGTCACGCACCCGTTCATTGATCGGCATTGAGATTTCTTCAAAACTTGCGAACTTCATCCTGATCTGTGAGACTGGCTTCGAACAAAGAAGGATAACCCCATGTTAAAAATTGAAAAAGTCGTCGCTCGTGAAGTCCTTGATTCCCGTGGTTTCCCAACGGTTGAAGTTGAACTTTATTCCCAAGGGAAGAAAGCTTCCGCGATCGTTCCATCCGGTGCTTCCACCGGAGAGGGTGAAGCACTCGAACTTCGTGACGGCGATTCAAAACGTTATGTTGGCAAGGGCGTCCTGAAAGCGGTTGCGAACGTGGAGAAGGAAATTGCTCCAGCTATCGTGGGCAAGGAATTCGTCCGCCAGTCCATCTTTGATGATCTTCTCCGCGAGCTCGATGGGACTCCGAACAAAGCCAAGCTCGGTGCGAACGCGATCCTTCCGGTGAGCATGGCCTTCGCAAGACTTCAGGCGATGGTTCAGGATGACACTCATACCTCCACCCTTGCGCTCTCTCAAAACATTGCAAAAATTTACGGAACCCAGGGCGTGACCCTTCCGGTTCCACTCATGAACATCTTCAACGGCGGAAAACATGCCGACAACGGAATCGCAATTCAGGAGTTCATGATCATCCCGGTGGGTTTTGATCGTTTCTCCGACGCACTTCGTGCGGGTGCGGAAGTGTTCCACACCTTGAAAAAGATCCTTCACAAAAAAGAACTCACCACAGCTGTCGGTGACGAAGGCGGATTCGCGCCGAAACTTTCCGCTGATGCGGAAGCAGGCCCGGGCTCCCATGAAAAAGTTCTGACCTTGCTCCTCGATGCAATCGAAACTGCTGGCTACAAGGCGGGTTCCCAGATTTATCTCGGACTTGACTGCGCAGCGAGCGAGTTCTCCAAAAAAGGTCCATCGGGCGTTCTCTACAACTTCGAAGGAAAAGAGCGCACCTCCCAGGAAATGATCCAGATCTATGAAAACTGGGTGAACCAGTATCCGATCCTCTCGATCGAAGACGGTCTGGCTGAACATGACTGGGAAGGCTGGAAGATGCTCACCCAGAAACTCGGAAATCAGATCCAGATCGTAGGCGATGATCTGTTCGTCACCAATCCTGAGTACCTGAAAAGAGGGATCTCCCTCGGTGTTGCAAACTCACTCCTCGTGAAACTCAATCAGATCGGAACCCTGACTGAGACTCTCGAAGCAATGAAGATGGCTCATCAGGCGAACTACACCACTGTCATCTCCCACCGGAGCGGCGAGAGCGAAGACAGCTTCATCGCTGACCTCGCGGTCGGAACCGATGCCGGCCAGATCAAAACCGGCTCTGCTTCCCGCAGTGACCGTTTGGCGAAGTACAATCAGCTTTTAAGACTTGAACAGGCCCTGGGGTCTCGTGCTAAATTTAAAGGCAAGGGAGCATTTAAAAAGGTTTGAAACAGAAGAAACTCACTCCAAATCGTCTTTGGCTCGGATTTTTCGCCGTCTGGACCATCCTGCTGACTGGCCTTTTGGATTTCTGGTTTCATTCCCCGGGTCTGAAGCAATGGTACCGGGTGGAGTCCTCCCTTCATGGAGTTCGCCAGGAAATCGCCACCATTGAAGCAAAAACCACCCTCCAGCTCTCGGTTGCAAGCCAGCTTGAGAGCAACGTTGCCGCCCAAGAGCGCGAAGTCCGGAAGGTTTTGGGCTACTTAGGCGAGCAGGAACTGGTCTTCGAATTCACCCCTTGATCTGCCGATAGGATTCCGTCACACTCTAGATGAGGAGGCATCAGGGATAGATGCATACAGGACTCGTTATTTGGTTCAATGATCTTAAAGGATTTGGACTGATCGAAACAGAAGCCGGGCATACCGCTTTTGTTCACTACAGTTCCATTCAAATTCAAAACAATGACGGCTTCAAGAGTTTGAAGCAGGGTCAAAAAGTGGAGTTTGATCTCTACGAGGACGACGATAAAGGGTACCTCGCCAAGAACGTCATCAGCTGCTGACGAGCGGCTCGTTCATTCGCCCATTCATTCGGGAAAATACATTCATTTTAAAAAATTAGTGCCTCTTTTGGACGGCCGGCATCCTGCCGGTGTTGCCAATGCGCCATCCATGGCGCGCAACGATCGTCCAAAAGAGGCACTAATTTTTTAAAATGAATGTATTTTCCGGAGTGATTGATTCGTTGAAAGCCTGGAGCGGAGAGAATGACGAATTCTCGGGGAAGGGAAGCCTTTTCGGCGATCACTCGATGTGAGCTTGTTAGACTTCGGGCGCCCGAAGTGTGAAGGTGGCGACGGAATGGTTATTGGGGCTGAGTGAGGTCGTGAGTATTTCCGAAGAGGGCTTGGAAGTATTGGACGGAAGCATTCATGTAAAGGCGTTGGTAATGCCATGGGAGAAAAACAAAGGCGAGCATGGCGGCCCAGTGAATGATTTCGTTGCTGCGAAAAAGGTTTTGGTGTGCGAAGAGAATGAAAAAAAGCACCATCAGGGGGAAAAGAATGAGGCTCACGAGCGGGGAGTACCTTGCTATTCCTATTTTGACGATGATTTTTAGTCCCTTTGGGGACTCCTGAATCTCGAGCAAGGCGATGAGAAGATTGGTTCCACTGGCGTAGATGGGCCAGAGTCGGATCACCGGTCCGTCGTAATTTTTTGTTCTGTACTTGTGGATAGCGTCGAGAGTGCTAACCCGACCCCATGCCCCGCCCAAGGCGACGTTCTCCTTGATCTTCTCTATCAGCTGGTCCTTCGTTCCGGAATACTCGAACTCAAGTGTTCGCCCCAATATGTTCCCCATGCTCACTCATTCTATCACTCGTGCTCCCCACGTGTAGTTCCATTTTCAAGGCCGCAACCTGTCAGCAGCTGACAGTCCCTATGGTTTTCCATTGAAAGCCTCGACGCATTTGGATGCTACACAGGACAATGTGTTTTCCCAGGGCGATCGTTGCGCGCCATGGATGGCGCATTGGCAACACCGGCATGGATGCCGGCCGCCCTGGGAAGGCACATTGTCCTGTGAAACCCCCAAGCACGCCGAAAAAAACAAAAAAACCTCGCTCCTGTTTTTACCAGAAGCGAGGTTCTTCGAGAGTTGAAGAGATGAGAGAGGGACACTTGTTGAAAGTTTGTGCTTAGAAGTGGAGTGGACCGAAGTTTTGTCCGTTATTCAGGGTCAGGTAGAGCATACCGCTCATGAGGTTGCCTGTGCAGGCTCCCTGACAAGAGACCCCCTGAGAAGGGACCCCGTAGTTACCGTAAGAACCGGGGTTGAAGGCAGCTTGTTGAATGAGCTGAACTCCATCCAAAGTAACCGAAGTCACGCAAGGAGCTCCGATTCCCATCTGGGTTGAGCTGTTGATCAAAGATTGAACGACTGCAGGCGTGAGTTGCAGGGTGCCGGTCACTGTGGCGCTTGCGCTATTTCCTGTGATGGTCGGCGAAACGAAAAGTTGCATGCTTGCAGTTGGCATACCGTAATTATCGTGGGCGGTTTTTAGATCGAACGTGATGCTTCCGGACATGGAAGTCGCGTTCATGGCGATTTGTCCAACGGCTGGTTGGAACATGCTTCCGAAAGCCAGACGGGTGTTGTCAATGTAGGCGTTGGATACTGCAAAAGTGAGCGGGGTGCTTGCACTGATCGCCTGGCAGCCGCCGGCTGCGAGGGATTGGCCGTTTGAACCGTAGATTCCCGGGCCGGTAAGGGCTCCGCCGGTAGTCGTGTTATTGTTCCCGCTTCCGCAGGCAGTCAGTCCGATTGCAATGATCGCGGTCATCAGAAGTTTGTATGTGTTTTTCATATCTCTCGTTTCCTTTCGTTTTCAATTACTCTCACAGGGATATAGAGCAAGCAGGGTGCCAAAACGCCCCGTAAAAGGAATGATTCTCAAACCATTTGAAATGATGTTGGAAAAATGGAGATTCAACCAGACTCGTTTAATACCAATTGTGTAAAAACCAGTCAGGGAGGTGTCTACGCTTTAGACACGTGCAAAGTGGATTACTTCAGAAGGGCGTCGAGCGCCGGGAAAAGGTCTTCGGCCTTACCAGTTACGGTGTAGCCCTTCTCCTTGATGAATTCAGGATTGTAAAGTTTGGAGACGTACTTCTGACCGGAATCAGCGAGGATCGTGACGACCTTTCCTTTACCTAGCTTCTTTGCCATCAGGTAGGCGCCACAGAGGTTCACCGCGGAGGATGAACCGAGGAAGAGGCCTTCTTCCCGGACGATGTACTGAACCATGTTGAGGAAGATCGCGTCTGGGATGCAATAAGATTCGTCGACGAGGCAAGGCGCCACGTTTGCGGTGATTGCGCTCTGGCTGATCCCTTCCACGATGGATTCGCCCGGGGTGACGACGGCTTCGCCTCGGCTAAACCAGTTGTGCATCGCTGATCCAACCGGGTCAACGCAGCTGATTTTGATCTGTGGATTCTTTTCCTTCAGGAAGCGGGAGATCCCGGCAAGCGTTCCGCCGGATCCGATCGCGCAGGAGAAGCCGGTGATCTGATGATCGGTCTGTTCCCAGATCTCAGGACCGGTGGAGCGGTAATGCGCGTCCATGTTTGAAGTGTTCTCAAACTGATTGATGAAGTAAGCGCCTTCATTCTTTGCAGTCTCGGCAGCAATCATCCGGTAGTTCTTTGGATCAGGATACGGAGCCGGAGCGATGGTGATGACTTCAGCACCCATTCCGCGCATGGTATCGATCTTTTCCTGCGCCTGGTTTGAAGGGATGAAGATCTTCATCTTGTAGCCCTTCACGTTTGCAATCAGGGCAAGTGCGATCCCGGTGTTACCGCTCGTCGCTTCGATGATGGTGTCTCCCTTTTTCAGGAGGCCCTTCTTCTCGGCGTTTTCGATCATGGAGAGGGCTGCACGGTCCTTGACCGACCCGCCCGGATTCATGAATTCCGCTTTTCCGTAGACGTCACAACCGGTCAGTTTTGAAAGGGAGCGAAGATGGATGAGGGGGGTGTTGCCAATGGAATGAATGAAATCGTGATTGGAATGCATGACTAGCCTCGATTAATGAAATAGACGACCACAAAGAAGATCCCTGCGCAAAGGCTGACCCATTTGAAAGACTTGTAGGTGGCTTCGCTCAGGTTCTTCTGGAGGTTTTCGAGTCCGATCCAGAAGACGGTGAATGAAACGACGAACACGGCAACTGAATTCAGATGACCGATTGTTTCCATGGCAGACTTCACTCCGATTGAACTCCAGAGGGAGATCAGTTCGGCGATGAGATCGATTCCGAGTGCGAGCATGGAATACTTGAAGATCGCTTCCGTGTGATAATTATTGAGCGCGAATCCGATCCAGAGCATCCCGATATACGGGAAAATGGGAAGACAGCTGAAGAGGCCGAGGATCGCGATCGGAACCGCGTCGATCAGTTTCAAGTGGTTCAAGCCGTGGATGCGTTTGTTCCAGCGATGGGAAAAGTGAAAGCCGAAAGCGAGGAGTGCGGAAGCTGCGGCGAGAAACAAAGGATGATTCAGGATTTCGCTGTCTGCAACGATCGGAGCAAGCAGTCTCCGTCCAATCAGGTGGGGAAGAGAGATGATCAGAAGAAACAGAAGCGTGTGTTGATCGAGGTTGCGTTCTTCCGGCTTCAAGCTCAGTGGACGCGCAACGGACTTTAAAAATGCGGAGATCATTCCGAGCCAGTCAAAGCGGAAGAAAGTCAGGAACGCGATGACACCCATGGAAACCACGAGTAAATGGATTTCATGGCTCGCTGTGGGCCAGTGAAACACAGTCTGGTTCACGTTTTCCAGTACGGTTTCCGAGAGCGGAACGAGGTGCGATAATGCGCTTAAGAAAGCATCTGCAAGAGCTTGAAATGTGGTCATGTCAGGCTCAGGTATAACATGGTGCTTTCCAACTTGGCTCTAAAAAAACTTACATTCAACTTACATTGCATCGCTTCAGAAATTGCTCCATTCGTGAAATCCTAATAGTATGAAAAAAGAGACTTTAAAGGAAATTGGATCCTATCTCGCAATGGCGGCAATCTGGACTTCTGCCTTCTGGGTGGTCCCGGCAGTTATTGGTAACCACGGCTTCTTCGGCGACTGGTTTCAGTCCCACACGGTTTTGAAAATGGGAGTGATCTGGGTTTTGATGGCTCACTTGACCATCACCGCGATGAGCATCGCCTTTCACCGGAGCCACACCCATCAGTCGGTGAAACTTCATCCGGTAGTGGATACGGCCATGCAGACCTTCCTCTGGGGAGTCACCAGCATGAGCAAAGCTGACTGGGTGAGCGTTCACGTTTATCACCACACCCATTCCGACGGCCCGAACGATCCGCACAGCCCGAAACAAAAAGGTCTCCTTCACGTCTTTTTCGCCGGTGCTTACGACTATTCCATGGCGAAGTCCTGGCCTGAAGTGCTCAAGATCAGAAAAAGAATTCCGCTGAACCGCTATGAGCAGTACATCGCCAATCACCTGTTTACCGGACCGATGATCCTGACCGGACTTCTGATGGTGGCTTTCGGTCCTCTTTACGGAAGCATCCTTGGTCTTTTGAACTTCGCCATCTCCCCTCTGTTCGCAGTGGGTGGGGTGAATGCGATCGCGCATTCCTTTGGTTACACCAATTACGAGTCGAAGGATGAAAGCCGGAACATTGGCTTCCTTTTCATCCTGAACTGGATCATTTGCGGTGAGCTCGACCACAACAACCACCACAAGTTTCCGAAGAGCCCGAGCTTTGCTCACCGCTGGTTCGAATTCGACATCGGCTGGGTTTACATTAAAATGATGCGTAGCTTTAAACTGGCGACGGTGACAGGAACGATCCCGGATTACCGGGAAGAAGTTGTTTCCCGTCCCCAGTCTAAAGTTGCCTTCAGTGCCTGATTCGCATAAACTTCAGGGACATGGACAATACGATTCTGTTGGGAGCCCAGTGGGGTGACGAGGGGAAAGGGAAGGTCGTTGACCATCTTTCCGAAAAGGCCGATTATGTCATCCGCTTCCAAGGCGGTAACAATGCCGGGCACTCACTCTGGGTAAACGGGCAGAAGACGGTCCTCCACCTCATTCCGAGCGGGATCCTTCACCCGCACACGATTTGTGTGATCGGAGAAGGGGTCGTTCTCGATCCCAAGGTCTTCATCAAGGAGATCTCTCAGCTCAAGGCAGCAAACGTCTTTAAATCCGAAAAAGACCGCATTCGTCTTTCGGAACGCACGCATCTCATTCTTCCGATCCATCGGGCGGTGGATATTGCTCGTGAGACCAAAGCAAAAGGAACCAAGGCTCATATCGGAACCACTGGCCGCGGAATCGGGCCCGCTTACGAAGCGAAAGCTTTCCGTCTGGGGGTTCGGGTGATCGACCTCTACGATTCTGAATTCGAATCGAAACTCGATCTCCTCATGGGCGCATTTGCTCATTACTTCACGAAGGACGAACTTTCCGAGCTCCGGAAAGAGACCCTTCAGGACATCGAATATTACAAAAAGATTTTTGAACCACTCCTGATCGACACCACGACCTTCCTGAAGGCGGGTTTCGAGCAAGGAAAGAGATTCCTGTTTGAGGGCGCTCAGGGCGTGATGCTCGACCTCGATCACGGAACCTATCCGTATGTGACTTCCTCATTTACGACCTCTCCTGCGGCTGGAATCGGCGCTGCTTACCCGAAACTGACTCGCAAGGCGAAGGTTCTCGGGATTGCCAAGGCCTATATCACCCGCGTAGGAAGCGGGGACTTCGTCACTGAAATGCGCGGGCAGTGGGGTGCAGATGAAGTTGAAATTGCAGAAGCGATTCGCAAAGTAGGTCAGGAATTCGGCGCTACGACCGGACGGCCTCGCCGGATTGGCTGGCAGGATCTGGTAGCCCTGAAGTATGCAGTGGATGTTGGCGGAATCGACGAACTCGCGATCATGAAGGGGGATGTTCTGAACAGCCTTCCTGCCCTGAACGGAACCTTCAAGGTCTGTGTCGCGTATAAAGATTCCAAAGGTGAGATTTTGAAACACTTCCCGGCGCTTGCGTCGGATCTGGCGAAACTCGAGCCTGTTTACGAAACGCTTCCACTCTGGAAAGACGCGGTTCCAAGCGATCCAGACTACGAGTCCTACCTGAAATTCATCGAAAAATACGTGGGTGTGCCAGTGAAGTACGTCGGACACGGTCCCGAACGTCACCAGATGGTCATCCGGGGTTAAGCCAAAATGGATAAAAGACAGATCAAGATTGGAATCTACGGATTCGTCATCATGCTTCTGGTATCCATGCTCGCCCTGAAGCCTTTCCTGCCGCGGGCCTTGTTTCACAACTTTGCCGGGATTTACGACTACACCTTCTTTTCAAACCGGGTGGTGAAGGCGGCAAGCCATCCCACGCCTTGGAAAATCTCCCCGAACCGGATTCAGGGGCCGGATCTTCCAACCCGGAAGATGCTGGAAGATCTCGGGACGACCGCTCTTCTCGTGATCGAAAACGGGGAAATTGTTTACGAGCGCTACGACCTCGACGGGAACTCGGATGTCATTTCCGGATCCTTCTCCATGGCGAAAAGCATTGTTTCCCTGCTGACGGGCTTTGCCCTTCAGGAGCATAAGATCCGGAGTCTGGATGAGCCGATTTCAAACTATCTCCCGGAATACGAAGGCCAGGATGAGGGGAAAATCAAGATCAAGGACCTCCTGACCATGAGTTCGGGGCTCAACTGGAACGAAGCTTATAGCAATCCGTTCTCCATCACGACCGAGGCTTATTATGGATCGGATCTTCACCAGACGACTTTCAAGCAGAGGTCGGTCCGGGATCCGGGAACCCAGTTTGAATACCAGAGCGGAACGAGCGAGCTTTTGGGCTATATCGTCAGTCGCGCGGTAAACCGCTCCCTGTCCCAGTACGCTTCCGAGAAGATCTGGGGCCCGACGGGCGCCGAAAAGGACGCCCTGTGGTCTCTGGATCACGATGAGGGCATGGAAAAAGCCTACTGCTGTTTCAATGCCACCGCCCGGGACTTTGCCCGGATCGGGGAGCTCGTCCGTCTTCAGGGGAAGTGGAACGGGGTTGAGCTTTTGAGTCCGGATTACATCCGCCAGATGACTTCGCCGAACGGAATTCCGAACAAGGAAGGAAAGCCGACTGATTACTACGGATATCAGTGGTGGATCCTGAAAACCCCATCCGGTGACATCCCTTACGCTCGCGGAATTCTTGGCCAGTACATCCTGGTTGTGCCTCAGAAAAACCGCGTTGTGGTTCGTCTCGGGAAGCGTTCCGGAGAGAAGGACGATCACCATCCAGAAGAGGTTCGCGCGCTCGCGAACTGGGTTCTTGCTCACTGAAATGGCACTGGGTTCGCGGTGAAACCGGAGCTGGACCGGCCTCGTGCCAGCGTTGAAACTACTGCTGAACTGGTGTCTTGCCGGCGCTGAAACTCTCACCCGGAAAATCTTCAGTTTTTGGTTCGGAACCAAGGTAGATGTTGCGTTTAAACAGCGTTTCATTTATTAAGATCCTCTGTGGCAGAAAAAGACAACTCCAGCTTGAAATCACCGGCGATCCTGCTGTTTGAGCAGAGGAAAATCCTCATTCGCGAAGCGAATGCAGGCGATGTCGACTACGCGACCACGATCACTGATGAGATGGAAGCGTCTGCCAAAGCACGCGGTACCGGCATCGCAAAAAGAAGTCCCGATTACGTCGCTCAAAAAATGCGCGAAGGAAAAGCAGTCATCGCTACTTGCGAAGACGGAGCCTGGGTTGGTTTCTGTTACATCGAAGCCTGGGGACACGGAAAGTTCGTCGCGAACTCCGGTCTCATTGTTTCTCCCGCATTCAGAAAAAGCGGAGTCGCGACTCAGATCAAACGCCGGGTCTTCAATCTCTCGCGGATCAAGTTTCCGGATTCAAAAATTTTCGGTCTCACCACCGGCCTTGCCGTCATGAAAATGAACAGCGAGCTCGGTTACACACCGGTTACTTACAGCGAGCTCACGGACGACGAGGAATTCTGGTCCGGATGTCGCTCCTGTGTGAACTACGAAATTCTCATGAGCAAGGATCGCAAGAATTGCCTCTGCACGGCGATGCTCTACGATCCTCTGAAAGAAACCAAACAAACGGGCCTCACGCTCAACAAGCCAACCCAGGCGGAACCATCCAAATGGGTCTTCGAGCGTTTGTTCCAAAACCTTCGTGAACGGATCAGTCGATGAATAGCAATGCGGTCATTTTAGGATTCAGTGGTGGTCTCGATACCACTTTTTGCGTAAAACACCTCACCCTGGACAAGGGCATGGAAGTGCACAGTGTTCTCGTGAACACCGGTGGATTTTCAGACGAGGAGCTGAAGCGCATTGAAAATCACGCGCGCACCCTCGGCGTGAAATCCCACACCACGGTGAACGCGGTGAAGGGCTATTACGATCGCATCATCAAGTACCTCGTGTTCGGGAACGTTCTGAAGAATCAGACTTATCCTTTGAGCGTGAGTGCCGAGCGTTTGATTCAGGCGCTTGAAATCACCCGTGTCGCAAAAGAAATGGGCGCCACCAAAGTTGCTCATGGAAGCACCGGCGCCGGTAACGACCAGGTTCGTTTCGATCTTATTTTCAACGTGCTTCTTCCAGAAGCGGAAATCTTCACGCCGATCCGTGACCTGCGTCTCTCCCGCGAGGACGAGATCACTTATTTGAAAAAACTCGGCGTTCAGATGGATTTCGAAAAAGCAGCTTACTCCATCAATAAAGGTCTCTGGGGAACCAGTGTCGGCGGTCGCGAGACGTTGAACTCTCTCGGAACCCTGCCTGAACACGCATGGCCAACTCAGGTCACTAAAACCGGATCCGAAGTGGTGAAACTCGGATTCAAAAAAGGCGAGCTCAACACCGTTAATGGTAACGAGTTCTCTCATCCGGTTGATGCGATCAACGCCCTTTCTAAAATCGCTGCTCCTTACGGAATCGGCCGCGATATTCACGTGGGCGACACCATCATCGGAATCAAGGGCCGGGTGGGGTTCGAAGCGGCAGCTCCGGTTCTCATCATCAAAGCCCATCACTTGCTTGAGAAGCACGTTCTGACCAAGCAACAGCAGAACCTGAAGGAAAACCTGGCGCAGGTTTACGGGAACACCCTCCACGAAGGCTTGATCCTTGATCCCTTCATGCGTGACATCGAAGCGTTCTTCGCAAGCTCCCAGGCACACGTGACGGGTGAAGTTCAAATCGAACTCCATCCTCACCACTTCATCATGATCGGTGTGGATTCTCCATTCGACCTGATGAAGAGCAAGCTTGGCGTTTACGGCGAAATGAATTCCGGCTGGAACGGATCTGACGTTCGTGGATTTAGCAAGATCTTCGGCAATCAACTTAAAATTTATCACACACTCTCCCAAACAAAATGAATGAAACAAAGAACGAAAAGATCAAAGTCGGGATCGTAGGTGGAGCAGGATACACGGGCGGTGAGCTCGTTCGTCTTCTTCTCAATCACGACGCGGCCGAGATCGCTTTTGTTCAGAGTCGCAGTCAGGCGGGAAAACCGGTTTCATCCGTTCACACGGATCTCGCGGGTGTGACTTCACTTGCTTTTGTCGATCAGGGCGATTTGACTGCGCCGGATCTGAAAGCAATCTTTCTTTGTCTTCCTCATGGCGAGACCAAGATCGTTCTTGAGAAGAATGCCATCGGCTCCCATGTTCGCGTGATCGATCTTTCCAATGACTTCCGTCTGGAAAAGGATTCCGAAGTAAATGTGGGCGGAAGCAAACGCAAGTTTGTTTACGGATTGCCCGAACTTCGTCGCGAAGCGATTCAAAAAGCGACCGCGATTGCAAACCCGGGTTGTTTTGCGACCGCAATCCAGTTGGCTCTTCTCCCGCTCGCAAAACTGGGAAAACTCGGTGATGTTGCCGTAACCGGAATCACCGGTTCCACTGGCGCCGGCCAGAAGCCAGGCCCGACCACCCACTTCAGTTTCCGGGCGAACAATATTCAAGCCTACAAGACTCTCTCGCACCAGCATTTGGCTGAGATTGAGGAAAGCCTTCATTCTCTTCAAAGCGGGAAACCATTTTCGGTTTCCTTCGTGCCGTGGAGAGGGGATTTCACCCGCGGAATTTTTGTAAGCGCCATTCTTTCGTCAGATCTGACGAAGACTCAGGCGATTCAGGCTTTCTCTGATTTCTATCGGGGTCATCCATTTGTTTCGGTAACGGATGATGCGATTGATTTGAAGTCGGTCGTGAACACGAACCGTGCCCGCATCGAGATCTGCGCCGAAAATGGAAAGCTTGCGATTCAGGTGGCGATCGACAACCTGCTGAAAGGCGCAAGCGGACAAGCGGTTCAAAATTTCAACCTCATGTTCGGGCTTCCCGAGGAGCAAGGACTTAAACTTAAAGGAACGGCGTTCTAATGGAACTTTTTCCGGTTTATCCCTTGAATGATGTCACCATCGTGAAGGCGCAAGGCTCTCGTGTTTACGACGAGAAGGGGCTTGAGTTTCTTGATTTCTACGGCGGACACGCTGTCATCAGCATCGGCCACAGTCATTCTCACTGGAAAAAACGGATCGAAGACCAGTTGTCTCAAATCGCCTTCTATTCAAATTCTGTAAAACTTCCAATTCAGACCGAGTTCGCCCGCCTTCTTGGAAAGGTGAGCGGTCACACGGATTACCATCTTTTTCTTTGCAATAGCGGTGCAGAGGCGAATGAAAACGCATTGAAGCTTGCATCCTTTCATACCGGACGGAAGAAAATTGTCGCGTTCAAAAAAGCGTTTCATGGCAGAACTTCTCTCGCCGTTGCAGCGACGGACAATCCGGCGATTGTCGCTCCGGTGAATGAAACAGAGAACGTCACCTTCCTTCCTTATAATGATGGATCCGCGCTTGAGACTTTCTTTGGCCAGCACGGGAAAGAAGTGGCCGCGGTCATTCTCGAAGGAATTCAAGGCGTAGGCGGAATTCAGGTTGCGACCCCCGCTTTCTTGAAATCTGTTCGCAAAGTTTGTGACGAATCCGGTGCGGTGATGATTGCAGACAGCGTTCAGTGTGGTTACGGAAGAAGCGGAAGCTTCTTCAGTCACGACGTGGACGGTGTGACTTCTGATATCTACACCACTGCAAAAGGAATGGGGAACGGCTTTCCCATTGGCGGCGTCCTGATCAGCCCGAAATTCAAAGCCGTTTACGGAATGCTCGGAACCACTTTTGGTGGTAACCCGCTTGCTTGTGCAGCAGGAATTGCAGTTCTTGAAGTCATGGAGAAAGACAACCTGATTCATGCTGCCCGCGAAAAAGGGAATTATCTTTTCGAACAACTGAAGACCATTCCAGGTGTTCTCAATCTCCGCGGACGCGGTCTCATGATCGGTTTCGACCTCGAAGAAAAACACAAAACGGTTCGCAGCCGTTTGTTGAACGAGTTCAGGATTTTCACCGGCGAAGCGAAACCGAACACGGTTCGTCTTCTTCCGGCCCTGACCATCTCAAAAACGGAGATGGATGAATTTCTGGCTGCCTTAAGAAAGTGTCTCGCATGAAACAGTTCATTTCCGTAAACGATGTTTCCCAGATTGATGAATTGATCAAAGCCGCCCTGACTTATAAAAGAGAGCCGTTTCTGGACCAGGATCTTGGAAAAGACAAACGCATCGGGCTTCTTTTCTTCAATCCGTCCATGCGCACGCGTCTTTCCACTCAGATCGCGGCGAAAAACCTCGGCATGGATCCGATCGTTTTGAACGTTGGTCAAGAAGGCTGGGCGCTTGAGTTCGGTGAAGGTGCCGTGATGAATGGCAACACCGTCGAACATATCAAGGATGCGGCTCCGATCCTTGGATCCTACTTTGATATTCTTTGCGTTCGTACCTTTCCCAAATTTCAATCCCGCACGGAAGATGAAAGTGACGCGGTCATTCGCTCCTTCATCAAGTATTCCGGTCGTCCGGTGGTGAGTCTTGAAAGTGCAACCCGCCATCCACTTCAGAGTCTTGCCGATCTGATCACGATGGAAGAAAACTTCGCTGGAAAATTCAAACAGGGCAAAAAACCAAAAGTGGTTCTGACCTGGGCTCCTCACATCAAGCCGATCCCGCACTGTGTGGCGAACTCCTTTGCCGAGTGGACGCGTGCCTGGGGCAAGTCTGACTTCGTGATCGCGAATCCAGAAGGCTACGATCTGGCCGACGAGTTCACCCAGGGCGTGAAAGTGACGCACAATCAGGCGGAAGCGCTCGATGGGGCTGATTTCGTTTATGTGAAAAACTGGAGCTCGGTTGCTGAATATGGAAAAATTCTCGGTTCCCACCCGGATTGGATGCTGACCGAAAAAAGTCTCGCTAAAGCTCCAAACGCTCAAGTCATGCACTGCCTGCCGCTTCGCCGGAATGTGGAGCTGAGTGACGAGATTCTGGATGGTCCACGCAGCATCCTGACTCAAATGGCTCAGAACCGCGCCTGGTCTGCCCAAGCGGTGCTTTCAAAAATTCTGAAAACAAAATAGAGAAAGAGAAAAACCCGTGTCCACGCCAACCGTAAATGAACTGACTCTGGTTAAAATCGGCGGCAATGTGATCGACGATCCGGCGGCACTCGACCTTTTTCTCAAACAATTCGCTCAAATTCAGGGACGAAAGATCCTCGTTCACGGAGGCGGGAAACTCGCGACCGAACTCGCCCTGAAACTGGGTCTTCCTCAACAAATGGTGGAAGGTCGTCGGATCACCGATGCTGAAACACTGAAGATCGCGGTCATGGTCTATGCGGGTCTCGTGAACAAGAAGATCGTCGCGAAGCTTTCCGGATACGGCCTTACGGCTGCTGGATTCACGGGCGCTGATCTGAATCTGATCCGGGCGAAGAAGCGCGACAACCAGGGAATTGACTACGGGTTTGTGGGTGACATCGAGTCCGTGAACAGCGAGACACTGGTTTCCCTTTTGAATGCAGGGCATGTTCCGGTTCTGGCTCCCATCACTCACGACGGGCAAGGACAACTGTTCAATACCAATGCTGACACCATCGCCAACGCTGTCGGAACAGCGCTTGCCGGGAAATTCTCGGTTTCCCTGATCTATACTTTTGAAAAATCCGGTGTTCTTCTCAACGTCGAGGACGAGAAGAGTCTGTTGCCGAAAATCAATCTCGAACAGTTCCAGAAACTGAAAGACGAAGGAAAGATCTTTGCGGGCATGATCCCCAAGCTGACCAACGCGTTTCAGGCGGTGGAAGCGGGCGTGAAGCAGGTGACTCTTGGAAAAGCGGACGCGCTTCCCGAGCTTCATGCCGGAAAGACCGGAACCAGGTTAACCCATGAATAAAAGCGACTCAAACGAGCTTTATCAAAACGCCGTATCTCTTCTCAAGAAGATGATCGCGACTCAGAGCTTTAGCCGCGAAGAAGACCAGCTCACCGAACTGATGTTCAATCACCTGGTGGAACTGGGACTCAAGCCCGAGCGTTTCCTGAAAAACATCTGGGTGAAAAACCGTCACTTCGATCCGAAAAAACCGACCGTCCTTTTAAACTCCCACATCGACACCGTTAAGCCGAATAGCGGATACACACTTGATCCGTTCGCTCCGACTGTGCAGGACGGAAAACTTTTCGGGCTTGGAAGTAACGATGCGGGCGCATCCGTTGTTTCCCTCTTGTCCGCTTTCCTCTATTTCGATGAAAGAACGGACCTCGAATACAACGTTGTCTTCGCACCGACTGCGGAAGAGGAAATTTCCGGTCCGAACGGGATTGAATCACTCCTTCCTCACTTGAAAGAAAACGGGATCACTCCTGCATTCGCTCTCGTCGGTGAACCGACCGGGATGCAGATGGCGGTTGCTGAGAAAGGCCTTCTGGTTCTCGATTGCGTCGCGATCGGTAAAGCGGGCCACGCGGCACGCGACGAAGGCGATAACGCGATTTACAAGGCGGTTCAGGACATTCAGTGGTTCAAGGACTACAAGTTTGAAAAGACTTCACCGCTTCTTGGACCGAACAAGATGACCGTGACGATCATTGGCGGAGGAAACCAGCACAACGTGGTTCCCCGCGAATGTCAGTTCACCGTCGATGTCCGGGTGAATGAACTTTACGACTTCGACACCGTTCTCAAGACCATCCGTGAAAAGGTGAATGCAACCGTGACCCCGAGAAGCTTCCGGATCAAGTCGACTGCGATCGAACTCGATCATCCGATCGTGAAGGCAGGACTTGAGCTAGGACGCACGCATTACGGCTCTCCCACCACTTCGGACAAGGCCCTCATGCCGTTTCCGGCCCTCAAAATTGGTCCGGGTGAATCCGCAAGAAGCCATACCGCTGACGAATTTGTCATGCTCAAGGAAATCGAAGAGGGGATTTCGATTTATATCTCCCTGCTTCAGAAAGTTCTGATCCAATGAAAAAACTTTGGGAAAAAAAAGAAACAGCCACTAGTAAGCAGATTGAAACATTCACCGTTGGACAGGATCGTGAACTGGATCTCTATCTCGCTCCCTTCGATGTGCTCGGATCCATCGCTCACGTGAAGATGCTCGGTTCCGTCGGCCTTTTGAAAGCGGATGAGGCAAGCACTCTCGTCAAAGGACTTCAGGCAATCCATCAGGAGATCGAAGATGGCAAATTCACCCTGGCTCCCGGCGTGGAAGACGTTCACTCCCAAGTGGAGATGCTTCTCACTGAACGCTTCGGTGAAGCAGGCAAGAAGATCCACATGGCGCGCTCCCGGAACGATCAGGTGCTGGTTGATCTGCGCCTTTTCCTTCGTCATGAAATCGAAGGAATTGTTACAGAAGTCCGTACGTTCTTCGATCTTCTTCTCATTCAGAGTGAGAAATTCCAAGGCTCACTCATGCCGGGTTACACCCATCTTCAGCTTGCGATGCCTTCCTCCTTTGGACTTTGGTTTGGCGCTTACGCCGAAAGTCTCGTCGACGATCTGACGATGCTTAACGCGGCTTTCGATGTCGTGAACCAGAACCCACTTGGATCCGCAGCCGGATTCGGTTCTTCTTTTCCAATCGACCGCATGCAGACTACAAAACTGCTTGGATTTGGCGATCTCAGCTACAACGTGGTTTATGCCCAGATGGGACGCGGGAAATCCGAACGCCTCGTTGCGATGGGACTGGCAAACCTCGCGGAAACACTCGCGCGCCTTTCCATGGACGTATGCCTTTTCCTCAATCAGAACTTCAGTTTCATGAGTTTCCCGGATGAACTCACCACCGGATCGAGCATCATGCCTCATAAGAAGAATCCGGATGTGTTCGAACTCATCCGTGCCCGTTGTAATCGCATGAAGGGGCTTTCAAACGAGATCTTTTTGCTGACCGGCAATCTTCCTTCTGGTTACCACCGTGACCTTCAGATTTTGAAGGAACACGTGTTCCCGGCATTCCACGAGCTGAAGACCTGCTTTTCCATGGCGGGCCTCATGCTCAAAGAAGCAAAGGTTCATTCGGATCTTCTTTCTGACAAGAAGTACGAGTACCTGTTCAGTGTGGAAGAAGTGAATCGTCTGGTTCTCGAAGGAGTTCCATTCCGCGATGCTTACCGTCAGGTGGGTGAGTCGATTGGAAAGGGGACTTACGAAGTTCGCTCCACTCAACTCAAGCACACTCACGAAGGCAGCATCGGAAATCTTGGCACCGAAGCGATTCGCGGGAAAATGAACGCGGTGCAATCCCGCTTTGCGTTTGATGCGATTCACACGGCTTTTGCCGCACTTCTGAAGTAGTGATTTCAATCTGAATATTTTCTGGAATTTCTTGGTTTTCCCTGGTCTGTTCCTTGCTCCATCTTAAGCTGGGAAATGAGGCTCGAGGTGAAATGTAACACTGTTCTCATTGTCGACGATGACGAGGATATACGCGATGTGGTGAAAATGTCCCTCGAACTCGAGGGGTACGACACTATTACGGCGAATCATGGTCTGGATGGACTTGAGAGACTCAAGCACATGGCGGAGCAGCCCTGTCTCGTTCTTCTGGATCTGATGATGCCCGTCATGGATGGATGGGAATTCGTGCGCAATATCGAAAGAGACCATGTTCTTTCAGATATCCCGATTGCCGTGGTGAGCGCATTCAGTGAAAAAGCTGCGACCCTGAAGGGCAAAGTTTTTCTCAAAAAACCAATCGATCTCGAATCCCTCCTTCAGCTAGTAAAGCGTTACTGCCATGCAGAGAAAAGTGAATGACTACCTGAATGTCGGATTGCGTGCGATGGGGCTATTCCTCGCTTACTTCTTTCTTGGATACGCCGGGTATTTTTTCCTCTTCAGACCCACTCCGGTTTCTCTGTTCTGGCTGCCGGGAGGACTGACCATCGCCGTTTTAATCAGAAGTCGCTTTCGGAATTGGCCAGTCTACTTGTTTGCGATTTTTTGTTCGGAAACCGTGCTTTCCCTTCTTCATGATTATCCTCTCAGGGTTTCCCTCTTTTTTGGTCTTGCGGATGTCATGGAGCCCCTGATGGGAGCCTGGGTGATCCGGCGATACATTCAGTCTTTCAGTGTGATGCGCTTCCGGGACGTTTCCACTTTTTTTGCGGCGGTGGTTCTGACTCCGGTTTTCGGGGCCTCGATTGCGGCTTTTGCGGCAACCGAATGGGGTGGGCAGGCTTCGTATCTTGAAATGTTCAGAACCTGGTGGTTTGCCGTGTCTCTCGGGGAAATCGTCATTGCTCCTTTCATTCTGTCGTGGTTCCGGAAGGGGCAACATCCCTACCGTGGTCTTCGCCTGATAGAGGAAATTTTTTTCATTCTGGTGGTGATTGTCGTTGCCTGGCTCACTTTTAGTGTGGAGCGCCCGATTCATGCGAGCTTCGAACTCCACGATTTTCTGCTCTACCTGATTTTCCCGCTCGCACTCTGGGGAGTTTTCCGTTTTGAGGAGCGGGGGGTGAGTGCATGTATTCTCATCGTAAACGTGATCGCAGCCTACTATACGGCGACAGGAAGGGGGCCTTTTTCGCTGCAAGAAACCCCGCCAGGAGAACGCCTCATCGCCTTGCAGGCGTATCTGACTTTGATCAATCTTTCCTCTCTCATCATTCTGGTCACGGTCGCTGATCGGAGAAGAAGTCAGCAGGAGTTGAAGTCGATCGTCGAGAATAGCGCCACAATCGTGTTTCTGAAGGACTTGAAGGGTCGGTTTCTCATGATCAATCCCCGGTACGAAGAGTTGATCGAGCGAAAAAGTGAATGGGTGAAAGGGTTGACGGACTTTGACTTGTTCCCCCGGATTTATGCTGAACGTTTTGCAGCGAATGACCGGAAGGTGCTGGCCGAAAGAAAGGCGATCCGGTTTCCGGAAACGGCCCCCGCGTTGAATGGTACCGAGAGATTTTATCTTTCGGTGAAGTTTCCATTGTTTGATGCCGCTGGCGAACCTTACGCCTTGTGCGGATTTGCCACCGACGTCACTGAAATGAAAAGTGCCGAAATGAGGATCCGAAACGCCGAAGAACGGTCCCGTCTGATGGCCGATATCTCGAGGGAGTTCGGAGAGGCGCGCCTCCAGTTGAAGACCATCTACGAGATTGTGGCGAAGGAAGTGGCGGAATTTTTTGAAGATGGAAGCATAGTCCGGATGTTTCCCCATGAAGGAGAGGACTCGAAAACGGTTGCCTTTCATCATTCGGACGAAGCGGTTCTTCAGGTGATGCGCGACACTCTTCCGCATACGAACGCAATCGCCGATCTCGAGGCGAAGGATGAACTGATGCGCACGGGAAAAGCGCTCCGGGTGACTGTCGATCCGAAGGAGCTCTTGAAGCGGCTTGATCCGAAAGTCTGGCCAATCGTGGAGAAGTATCCGGTTCACTCCTGGATGGTTGCACCTCTTTGGATCGCAGGTAAGATGATCGGAACCATTTCTGCGTTTCGTTACCGGAGTGTGGGGCCCTATACAGCGGAGGAGGAAGACTGCCTGCAGGACATCGCAGACCGTGCTGCGCTCGCGATCGACAATGCAAGACTTTATCAGGATTCGCAAAAAGCAATTCAACTCCGGGAGGATTTCATTTCGATTGCCTCTCACGAACTGAAGACACCTCTCACTCCTTTAAAACTTCAGCTTTCACTTTTGCGTCGTCATCTTTCCCGTGAAGGTGCGGAGATTCCCCAGCTCGACCGGCTTTTGAAGGTGGTTCAAAATTCCGACCGGGATGTGGATCGTTTGATTCATCTGGTGGAAAATCTCCTGGATACCTCACGAATCACGAAAGGCATGATCTCGCTCAGTCGAGCTCACTGTGATCTTGGAGAGATCGTCCTGAGCGTTCTTGAGCGCTATGAAAACAACCTTAAAAAGGCTGGTTGTGAGGTGAATACCGATCTTGAAAAGGAGGTGCTGGGATTCTGGGATCCGTTCCGGATCGAGCAGGTGATAGTCAACCTGCTGACCAATGCGATGAAGTACGGCGCTGGTCACCCGATCGAAATCAAGGTGAACAAGAGTGATGCGAACGCCCGGGTCACGATCCAGGATCACGGAATTGGAATTCAGAAGAAAGATCATGACCGGATCTTTGACCGCTTTGAACGGGCGATGCCCATCACGGCCTACGGGGGGCTCGGCCTCGGGCTTTTCATCACCCGCCAGATCGTCGATGCCCACGATGGAAAGATTCGAGTGGAAAGCGATATTGGTCAGGGTTCCCGTTTCGTCGTCGAGCTTCCGCTTGAAGCGAAACGGGAAATGATCTAACCAGGGCAAACTTCCTTAAATGATTCCGTGTGTAGGGCAACCTCCGCTGGTCTCTTTTTTGCTTAAACCCGGATATGGGTCTAGCCCGTACTCATGACGCGCAGGCAGCGACGCACGAGTCCGAAGGAGAATCAGCAGATGGCGACTTCACGTTCAACTTCGCATCTTTCCGAAAAATCGGGCATCAAGGTGCCAGTTCCAGCCTCGCTCGCGAAGGCGAAGAGCCGGAGATCGAAGCGGGAAGATACTAAATATCAGCTAATGCTGATCCGCGAAGCGCTCCGGTCTTATCGAGACGGAGAATTTTCCGTTCAAGTTCCAGAAGTGAAGAGTGGGCAGCTCGCCGAAATTTCGGCTCTCCTGAACCAGGTTTTTCAAAAAACCGATGCGATTAGCAAAGAATTCGTCCGGGTGAGCACCGTGGTCGCCGAACAGGGAAAACTTTCCGAACGCGCGTCAGTCGATGGCGCGGTCGGAGGCTGGGCGAAAAAAATTGATGCTTTGAATTCCATCATCGGAGAACTGGCTCGTCCAACCAAAGAAGTCGCCCGCGTGATGAGAGCGGTTGCTGCCGGTGACCTTTCCCAAAAAGTAAGTCTCTCCGCAAAGGGTGAAATTCTTGAAGTAAAGGACACCATTAATACGATGGTGGAACAGTTAAGAGCGTTCGCATCGGAAGTGACCCGGGTTGCGAAAGAAGTGGGAACTGAAGGCCGTCTCGGCGTGCAGGCTGATGTTCAAGGTGTTTCGGGAACGTGGAAGGACTTGACGGATAACGTGAATGCGATGGCATCCAATCTGACCGTCCAGCTCAGGGACGTTTCGAAAGTCGCGACTGCGATTGCGAACGGGGACCTGACCCAGAAGATCACCGTGGATGTGCGGGGAGAGATTCTTCAGATCAAGGATGTGATCAACAAGATGGTGGACACGCTCGGAACCTTCTCGTCCGAGGTGGTCCGGGTCGCAAAACAGGTGGGTACTGAAGGAAAACTCGGCGTACAGGCCGACGTGAAAGGCGCATCGGGAGCCTGGAAGGAACTGACGGACGTCGTGAATGTGATGGCCTCAAACCTTACGGTTCAACTCAGGGACGTATCCAAGGTCGCGACCGCGATTGCGAACGGGGACCTCGAACAGAAAATCACCGTGGATGTGAAGGGCGAGATCCTTCAGATGAAAAACGTGGTGAACAAGATGGTGGACACGCTCCGCTCGTTCTCGTCCGAGGTGACCCGGGTGGCGAAGGAAGTGGGTACCGAAGGGAAACTCGGAGGTCAGGCGGATGTAAAAGGCGTAGTCGGAACCTGGAAGGACTTGACCGATAACGTGAACGCGATGGCATCGAACTTGACCGTCCAGCTAAGGGACGTATCCAAGGTCGCAACCGCGATTGCGAGTGGTGATCTTGAACAAAAGATCGTCGTCGATGTCAAGGGCGAGATGCTTCAGATCAAGGAAGTTTTCAACAAGATGGTGGACACCCTTCGTTCCTTCTCTTCAGAAGTGACCCGGGTCGCGAGAGAAGTGGGAACGGAAGGAAAGCTTGGGGTGCAGGCAGATGTAAAAGGCGTTGCCGGTACGTGGAAGGATCTGACCGACAACGTAAACAGTCTCACCGCAAACCTGACCGCCCAGGTGCGGAACATCGCAACTGTGACGACTGCGGTTGCAAAGGGCGACCTTTCCCAGAAGATCACGGTTGATGTAAAAGGCGAGATCCTCGAATTGAAAAACACGATCAACACCATGGTGGATCAGTTGAACTCGTTTGCGGCCGAAGTGACCCGGGTGGCGAAGGAAGTGGGTACCGAAGGGAAGCTCGGAGGACAGGCGGATGTGAAGGGGGTTTCCGGAACGTGGCGGGACCTCACCGAAAACGTGAACATGCTTGCGGGTAACCTCACGAACCAGGTTCGGAACATCGCCCAGGTTGCAACGGCGGTTGCTGGCGGAGACCTTTCGCAGAAGATCACGGTTGAAGCGAAGGGCGAGATCCTCGAGTTGAAAAACACTTTGAACAAAATGGTGGATCAGTTGATTTCCTTCTCGGCGGAAGTGACCCGGGTGGCGAAGGAAGTGGGTACGGAAGGTCGTCTGGGTGGTCAGGCGCAAGTGCGCGGGCTTGAAGGAACGTGGAAAGATCTGACCGATAACGTGAACCAGCTTGCGGGTAACCTTACCAATCAGGTGCGGAACATTGCGCTCGTGACGACTGCAGTTGCGAACGGGGACCTCTCGAAGAAAATTACAGTCGTGGCCCAGGGAGAAATTCTTGAGCTGAAAGACACGATCAACACGATGGTGGATCAGTTGAATGCGTTCGCCGCCGAAGTGACCCGGGTTGCCCGGGAAGTGGGTTTTGAAGGGAAACTTGGAGGCCAGGCACAAGTGCCGGGTGTTGCAGGGACCTGGCGTGAATTGACTGACAACGTGAATCAGCTTGCAACCAATCTCACCGATCAGGTGCGGAACATTGCTCTCGTGACCACCGCGGTTGCGAACGGTGACTTGTCGAAGCAGATCACCGTTGAAGCGAAGGGCGAGATCCTTGAACTGAAGAATACGATCAACACGATGGTGGACCAACTGAGTTCATTCGCGGCAGAGGTGACGAGGGTTGCACGTGAAGTCGGTACGGAAGGAAAACTTGCAGGGCAGGCACAGGTGCCGGGCGTCGCGGGGATCTGGAAGGATCTGACCGACAACGTGAACACCATGGCATCTAATTTGACCTCTCAGGTGCGAGGCATTGCCAAGGTCGTGACTGCAGTTGCGAACGGGGATCTTTCCCAGAAGCTTCTCTTCGAAGCGAAGGGCGAGATCGCGGCTCTGGCCGACACGATCAACAGCATGACCGACACCCTCCGGGTCTTCGCCGACCAGGTGACCTCGGTTGCGCGCGAAGTGGGTATCGAAGGAAAACTGGGCGGCCAGGCAAAAGTGCCGGGCGCGTCGGGTACCTGGAGAGGCTTGACCGACAACGTGAACCAACTGGCAGGTAATTTGACGACTCAGGTTCGGGCGATCGCCGACGTGGCAACCGCCGTGACAAAAGGGGATCTGACCCGGTCGATTACGGTCGAAGCCCAAGGCGAGGTTTTCCAGTTGAAGGACAACATCAACCAGATGATTGAAAACCTTCGGAACACCACGATCACGAACAAAGAGCAGGATTGGTTGAAAACCAATCTCGCAAAATTTACAGGCATGATGCAGGGGCAGCGTTCGATCGAGTCTCTCTCAACCATGATCATGAACGAGCTGACGCCAGTGATCTCGGGCCAGTACGGAGTCTTCTATGTTCTCGAAAACGAGGGCGAACATTCTTATCTGAAGTTGATCAGTTCTTATGCCTACACCAAACGCAAGCATGTCTCGAACCGCTTTGCTCTGGGTGAAGGATTGGTCGGTCAGGCGGCACTTGAGAAAAAGCCCATTCTGGTGACCGATGTTCCCGATGACTATGTTCACGTGGTCTCGGGCCTGGGCGAAGCTTCACCGAAAAACATCGGAGTGTTCCCCGTGATTTTTGAGGGACAACTCAAGGCGATTGTGGAGATGGGTTCTTTCCAGCCTTTCAGTCAGACCCACCTTTCCTTCCTCGATCAACTCATGCAAAGTGTCGGTGTCGTCTTCAACATGATCGGCGCGAGCATGAGAACGGAAGAACTTCTGAAGGAGCTTCAGCGTTCGAATGCCGAACTGGAAGGCCGAAGCAACGAGCTTGAAGACAAGGCGGTTCAACTCGAGGTTAAAAACCGGGAGATTGCAAAAGCCAGTGACTCGCTTGAAGAGAAAGCGAAAGAGCTTCAGCAGATTTCGAAGTACAAGTCGGACTTCCTGGCAAACATGTCGCATGAACTTCGTACGCCGTTGAACAGTCTTCTGATCCTCGCCAAAATGCTTTCTGACAACGAAGAGCATACGTTGACCGAGAAGCAGGTGGATTTCGCGAATACGATCTATAATTCAGGGAATGACCTTCTGGCTCTCATCAATGAAATCCTCGATCTCTCCAAGATCGAGTCGGGAAAAGTGAGTGTCGAGCCTCAGAGCATCAAGCTGGTGGAGATTCAGGAATTCATGGAGCGGAATTTCGAACAGCTTGCAAAACAGAAGCACCTCACCTTTTCGGTTCGGATCGAGCCGGGTGCGCCAGTAGCCATTTCAAGCGACAAACAGCGTCTCAATCAGATCCTGAAGAACCTGTTATCGAACGCATTCAAGTTTACCGATCATGGTTCCGTCGATGTGAATATCAGATCCGTCGATTCAAGACCGTTTACGAATCCCGTTCTCATCCGGGCGCAAAAAGTGGTCGCCTTCGAAATCTCGGATACCGGAATCGGAATACAGGAGGAGAAGCAGCAGCTCATCTGGGAGGCCTTCCAGCAGGGAGACACCACGACGGCGAGAAAATACGGTGGAACGGGGCTCGGGCTCACCATTAGTCGCGAACTCGTTCGTTTGCTCGGAGGAGAGATTCACCTGAGAAGTCGGACCGGAGAAGGAAGTTCTTTCACCTTGTTCGTGCCGGTCTCATTTGAAGATCTCGAGACCCGATTCAAGGAGAGCCTGGAACAGGTTCAGGCTTCAACCCGGAGTCTTCTGTCCTTAAGAGAAAGAGACGAACAGCTTTCGGGTAAACGGGTACTTCTCATTGATGACGACTCACGCAGCCGATATGCGTTTTCAGAACTCCTGAATGAACGGGAGATGAGAGTGGTGGAAGTGGAGTCTGGAAAAGATGCTGTCGAACGTCTGAAGAAGAATCCCGATGCGTTTGATCTCGTGATCATGGACATTGTCATGCCAGGGATGGATGGTTTTGAGACGACGCGCGAAATCCGGAATATCCAGTCCCTCCAGAAGCTTCCTCTGATTGCCTACAGCGGAAAAGCGATTGCCGGGGCGGGAGACAAATATGCCCGGTCGGGAGGAACCGCATACCTGGAAACTTCAGGAGAAGGAGATCAGTTGTTGAACACGATCGCCCATGTGTTTGCCCGACATTCGCACGTTCCATCCGGAAACGGAAAAAGCAGTTACCCGGTGACCGACGAAAAGACCCATGCCGAGGTGATCCGGAAGTCTCGCCGGATTTCAAAACGCTTGAAAGAATTGGGTAAAAACGTGACGAAGTCGCTCAACGATCGAAAAATCCTTCTCGTTGATGACGATGCCAGAAACCTCTTTGCGATGAGCAGTTTCCTTGAAAGCCAGGGCGCCGATGTCTTTGCGGTCGACAATGCGAAGGAGGGGCTCGACATTCTTGTCCGCCATCCTGAAATCGATGCCGTTCTGATGGACATCATGCTTCCGGGGATGGATGGATATCAGACCACTCAGGCTATCCGGAAAATGGAAGACGGTGTGAGGAATGTTCCAGTCATCGCAGTCTCGGCGAAGGCGATGCCAGCCGACCGACGGAAAGCCGGGGAAGTGGGCTGCAATGACTTTGTCGCCAAACCGGTCAACAATGATCAGCTTCTGTCCATCCTTCAGGAACACATGTCTGAAAAACCGGGTAGCCGGGAAGAGGAGACTGACACTTGAGTAGATTCAAAGAAGAAGTGGAAGCGCCCGTCAACATTCTCCTGGTGGACGATTACCCGGAAAACCTGAAAGCACTTGAGGCGATTCTTGAGCGCGCGGATTACCGGCTCGTCAAGGTCCGTTCCGGCCCCGAGGCTTTGAAGGCGCTTCTCAAAGATGAATTTGCCCTGGTTCTTCTCGACGTCATGATGCCCGGAATGGATGGATACGAAGTAGCCACCCGGATCAAGGAACGGGAGCGAAATCAGTACACTCCGATTATTTTCCTGACAGCCGCTGCGAAGGACATCGAGCATATATTCAGGGGGTATTCCGTGGGCGCAGTGGACTATCTTTTAAAGCCTCTGGCTCCGGAAGTGGTTCGGGCAAAAGTTGAAGTATTTGTTGATCTCCACTTGCAATCCCGTGAGATCAAACGGCAGGGAGCGCTGATCGTCGAGAAAGAAAAAAGGGAAAAGGAATACCGGCTGGGCGAACTTCGTAAATCTGAAGAAAAACGTTTCCGGAATCTCGCCGATTCCATCCCTCAGATTATCTGGACGATGTCTCCTGATGGCGATCTGACTTATTGCAACCGCCGGTGGATTGAATACACGGGGCTCTCGCTCCAGGATTCGAAACAGTCCGGCTTCTTGAAAGCGATTCATCCGGATGATCAGGAACGGATCACCAAGTCCTGGGAGGAATCCGTTCGGACAGGGCGGGTGTTCGAAGAAGAATACCGTTTCAAACGAAAGGCCGATGGGGTTTACCGTTGGTTTCTCGTTCGTTGCATTCCCACTCATGACCTTGAAGGCAGGATCGTCGAATGGTTTGGTGGAGGAATGGATATCGAATTCCAGAAGCAGTCGGAAATAGAGCTTAAGGCCAACTTGCAGGCCCGGGACGAGTTTTTCTCCATAGCGTCCCATGAGCTGAAGACTCCGACCACCTCACTCAAACTCGGTCTTCAACTCCTTGCGCGAAATCTGAGCAAGGAAAAGAAGGATCTGGTTCCAACCCGGATGGTGTTCGAGAAGATCACTAACAGCATTCGGCAGACCGATCGTCTGGGAAATTTGATCGAAAACCTGCTCGATATTTCCCGGATCCGGAGCAACAGGCTTTTGATCGACCGGGAGAAGCTGGATTTTGCGGCGGTAACCGAAGAAGCGACGGCAAGGCTCAAAATGCAGGCTGAGGAGGCCGGCTGCACGATCACGTTGAAGATCAAGGACAAATCGATGCTCGGTGAATTTGACCGGGTGAGAGTGGAACAGGTGCTGACCAATCTTCTCACGAACGCGATCAAGTACGGGAAGGGAAGTCCGATCCTGGTTGGACTCGAAGCAAACGAAGACACAATCACTCTCACGGTTACGGATCACGGGATTGGAATTTCAACCGAGGATCAGAAACGGATTTTTGGAAGATTCGAACGGGCGGTGACCCCGAAGGACTTTTCAGGTCTCGGACTCGGGTTATACATTACTCAGCAGATTGTTCATGCCCATGGAGGCCAGATCCATCTGGAAAGTGAGCTTCATCAGGGATCCACGTTCACCATTCGTCTGCCCCGGTACGCACCACCGGTTAAACTACCGCCCCACGTGGGATTTCAAGGAGGTCAACAATGGGCCAATGCCATCGAAAAAAGGTCCTCCTGATCGAGAATGATCTCGACCTCCGGGAGCAATTCCGGGAAGTGCTGGAGGATGAAGGTTACGACGCCATCTGTGCCACCAGTCACGGGGACGCGCTTGATTATTTGAGAACAAAGCATCTTCCTTCAGTCATCCTGTTTGATTGTGCGCCACCTTATACCAGCGGTCATGATTTTCTGGAGGAAGTGAAGCGAATCAATCACGGGACGGAACGGATACCCGTTCTCTTTCTATTCTCGGACACCCGAACTCACGTGAGGTACGCGGATAGCGAAGTTTCAGAGTTCTTAAGCAAACCGCTTGATCTCGATCACTTTGTCGATACGGTGGAGCGTTGGGCAGCCAAGGGTGAAACGGCTGCGTGAACGGTCAGCAGGAACGAGGCTAGACAGCTTTCTTTAACGGTGTCGCCGCGTGACTGAGCAAGTTTTCTATCGCCAGATCCACTGTCCGGGCAACACTCGTGGCTTCGTCATTCCCGTAAGGCGCAAGAAGGCTACTCAGGCGGTCGTATGAAAGATGAACTCCGTCGCTTCGTTCGTCGATCATGATGCTGATCGGGATGTAAGAGACGGTGTCGGGAACATGGGTTGCCATCTCCTGAAGAATGACGGGATTTCCGATCACGAGACGAATGGCTTTTCGGTCTCTTGTTTCGGGACGTGTTCGAAGAACGTCACCCAGATCGAAACGAATGAACTCCATCAAGGGATAGGGACCGTTTGCAATTCGAACGATGTGCTCTACCTCGGAAAAGGATCTTGCCCGCCGCAGATCTGTTTGAACGGCTATGGCATCCGGGTGAGCAATGGAGCTTTCAACTCTTCTGAGAACCTCATCAAATCTCTCGGAAGTGGTGACACTGAAACGTTCGATTTCGACTCGTCTGATGTTGGTAATCATGTTCTTTAAGAGTGCAGGGGCCGTGCCTTGGTATTGGGTTGCTCCGCTTTAAGAAGGTGGTCTAGCCGAGCTCCTTCGAAATAACCATGCGAATTACAGGCTTATTTCCCCGTTACAAAAGTCATTCAAGAGTTGACTGTTTCGCTCTGAAATCTTAAACTTAGATTATTAATTAATTGTTGTCTGGCATTCCGGGGGGATTTGCATGCGGCAGGTAAAGGGTCTGGTTCAATTGAGTCTGCTGGGAGTGGTGGCGATTTCGAGTGTTTCGATGTCGGGTTGCTCCAATAGTCTGAAAGGCGCTGTCTGGGCTGGTTTACCTGCTTATCTGGTGCCTTGTCTTCCTTGTGATCCGAGCAGAGCGACCGTCGGTGGTGGCTCTGGAACTTCGGACAATCCCTATTTGATCTGCACTCAGGCCCAGTTGAAAAATATCGACACCCAGTGCTCAAGCAACAGCGGATGGAGTGGCGTGAATTTTGTTCAGTGCGGTTCCATCGATCTGCAAGGTTCTGCGGGAAATCCGTCTTCGCCGATTTGTTCCACGACCGGTTTTAAAGGCAGTTACGAAGGCGCCGGATTTTCGATCAAAAGCTTTTACTACAACAACAGCTCTACGGATAACGTCGGAGTTTTTTCCTCGCTCTCCGGAGGAAAGATTTCAGATCTGACCGTCGACTCTCCTTCGATTCATGCTCATAACCAAGTGGGTGGATTGGTTGGGTTCATTGAACAGGGATCGACGATCACTTCCGCGAATGCGGTGAACGCTGACATTCACGGAGCTGGAGACAACATCGGAGGACTCGTCGGACTGATCGATAGTCGTCCGTCCGGAGATTCAAACACGGTGACGCTTTCATCCTCTTCGGGATCGGTGACCTGCACTTCCGGAACCATTGACGGTTATCCGGCGGGGACAGGGGGATTGGTTGGAACGGTCATCGCAAACGGAACGGTTTCCTCTTACATCACTTATTCCCATTCATCTGCAACTGTAACCGGCAACAGCACCAAAATCGGCGGTCTACTCGGGTCAACGGATACGGATGCATTCGTTCAACATTCCTATGCGACCGGAGCGGTCTCCGGAAATGTGATCCGGATGGGAGGTCTGATTGGATTCCTTGATGGAGGCCCGAATAAAAGCGGCGTGAGTGATTCTTACGCGACTGGAAGTGTAACCTCAACCACGGATTATGCCGGTGGACTGATTGGAGCCGCAGACTACGGAGACATCGCGAATACTTATGCGACTGGTACCGTGAGTGGAGTCGACGCTGTTGGGGGCTTGGTCGGAATTCATGCGTATTGCCCGGGGTGTTCTGTCACCGCAAGTTATGCCACCGGTTCGGTGAGTGGGGCCTCGCGGGTCGGCGGGTTGATCGGAGCTCTGGACTCCTCGTTTGGTGCCCCGATCTCAAACACCTACGCGAGCGGTGCTGTTTCGGGTTCATCCAGTGTCGGGGGTTTGATCGGCGAGGTGACCTCGGTTATTCCGGCTGCGACGCTTTCCGATTCCTATTCCGTGGGTAAAGTTACCGGAACAGGCGGATCTCCCACCCATCTCGGTGGCTTGATGGGCCTCAATACGGCAAACATCACCGTTACTTCCTGCTTCTGGGATCAGACGACGAGTGGTCAGAGTACCAGTGTGGCGGGAACGGGTGAAACCACGAGTGCGATGAAAACGGTATCCACCTTCTCAGGCTGGCCGACTGCAGGTTCGTCTGACTGGACGATTGTGAGTGGGCAGTATCCGAAGCTCAAGTTTTAAGGCAGAAGGCCACGGATGATTTCAAAAGACCGCAGTCTGGCTTTTGGATCGTAGGGCTCGGAATTTAGAATAAGTTCGTCGGCACCGGTTACTTCGATCACTTGTTCCAGTTTTTGCCTGACTTTATCTGGTCCGCCGATGGCCGCATAACGAAGCTTGGAAAAGAGCGCCGCTTTTTCGGGTTCACTCCAGAGTCCGTCCATCGATGGAACCGGTGGCTTGAGACTCATGCGTTGATTGCGGATAAGATTTAGAAAACGCTGATAAAGTGTTGTCGCGAGTTGTTCTGCTTCGGCATCGGTATCTGCAGCGATGGCTTGAATGCCGATCATGACCCGGGGTTTTGAATGGGTTGCGGAAGGAGTGAAGCGGGCCCGGTAGAGGGAAACGGCTTCCAGCATTTGTTCGGGTGCGAAGTGTCCTGCGAAAGCATAGGGGAACCCCATTCTCGCTGCGAGTTCTGCACTGTAAAGACTGGAGCCCAGAATCCAGATCGGAATGGATAGACCGTAACCTGGAATTGCCTTGATCCGCTGGTCGGGTGCTGGCTCCGCAAAATAACTTTGAAGCTCTTCGACTTGTTCTCCGAAATCAGTTTCCCACTGGAGGTTTCTCCGGAGTGCTCGTGCGGTGATCCCGTCCGTGCCGGGAGCTCGTCCGAGTCCAAGGTCGATTCGTCCCGGATAGAGATTCTCGAGTGTTCCAAATTGTTCGGCGACGACGAGAGGTGCGTGATTCGGAAGCATGATGCCTCCTGATCCGATCCGGATGGTTTTTGTGCCTCCGGCGATAAAGCCAAGGAGCACGGAAGTCGCTGCACTCGCGATTCCTTCCAGATTATGATGTTCCGCCATCCAGAATCGTTGATACCCCAGTCGCTCGACATGCCTTGCGAGTTCGAGTGAGGATTGAAAAGTTTCGGAAATTGATTTTCCTTCCCGGATTGGGGCGAGATCGAGAACGGAGAGAGAGACAGTGGAGAGGCTCATGATGGCTAGAGTTTAGAACGAATCCAGAGGGGAGCAAGGAAGAAGCAGGGGGCGGCCTCTGTTGAGGAGCTGGCGAAAGCGCGGTGCAGCTATCGCTAATGCATTCACAAAATTTTCAAGCTACCCCGTTGCGGTAAGGCTCTGCGCCATGAGCATCAGCGAACTAGTCGGCCTTGCGAAAAAAATTCAAAGCGGATGTCGGGCTGAAAATTTCATCCCAGCGCAAAAAGCCCTTAAGACCGAGTCCTGCCCATTCTTTTTGAGCGTCCTTTAAATCCATGACCGGTCGTTTTACGGCATTTTTCATCAATTTCAAAATGGCTTGATCGATATTCTTGGAGCTGATTGCTTTTTTCGAAGCGACTTCCATGCCGTACACTGCACCGGCCGATGCGAATGCAAGGTCAATTCGGATCTTATTGTTTGCGGATCCAAAGGTGTCGGTCATGAATGCCCGATTGGGATCTCGTCCGGCGGTGGTGGATCGCATCTGATATCCGAGCTCAGAGATATAGGCTGCGTACATTGCTCCTATTGGACTGCCCGTTTCGATTCCGAACTTCCGGGTGAGCCAGGCGCTCATCCAGTAATGGTAAGGTTTTCCGTAAGAACAAGTGGTTTGCACGCCTTGGTAGCTGTAGGGGGACTTGCCGGATTCGATTCGAAGTTGATCAAGGTAAGGAGCTGCCGAAGAAATCATGTCCAAGGCGAGGAGTGTTCCGTAAAACGGCATGATTTCAGATTTGTCAGCGTAGAGTAAGTTCAGGATTTTAATGTTAGGTCCGCGGGTTGCCCAAACTGCAATCAGGTTCCAGGCGTGGTCCTCAGCATCAGCCTGGGATAAACCAGAAGACAGGAATGCCTGAGTGATGTCGGTGAGAAGATCTCCATCAAGACTTTTATTTTTAACCCGATCCATGATGATCAATGCAGCCTTTCCTGCTCCTTGAACGTAGGACGGATCAGATACAACCTGATCTACAACACCTCTTGCCATTACTCCCTGGGACATCGTGGTGGATTCGTCCGGCACCATTGTCTTTAAAATGAGCTTCAGACTTTTGCTGCAGCCTTCTGCATGAAGAACCGTATATTTCAAGCAAAGCAGATCCAGTTTGGAGCTGACTTGATCTAAAAGATCGGCACGATTCGAAGCAGTATCTTTGTCATTAATTGCGTCGTCCTGGTTCCCAAAGCCATCTGGGTTCAAGGGCTGTCGTCGGTTATCGGTGGTATCCGGAGTCTTCAGGTAGGAGCGGATGTCATTTTCAAGAGTTTCATCCGTCATTTGATCACTGGATGGCTGCCCCTGAGCCTCCATCATCATCCATTGATATACACCCGTTCCGTAGCTCAAAACGGGAAGATAGGTTGTATCTCCTTCCGTTCTTCCAGGAGTGATTACAGAGACGTGTATTTTAGAAGTGTAGCCCTGAAGTTTGGTTTCGAGAGCAGGGTATTCAGAGGCTGACCACTGATTGTCCTGGAATGAGAAGTCACTGGACCATCCGGCTTTTCCGGTATCAACGCAAAACTGTCTGATGTCATTTTTACTCAGTTTTGCAGTGCCGGCAAAAGAACTGGTTGCGAGTGAAAGTCCGGTAATGATTTGGAGAGTGAGTTGTTTCAGCATGGGCGTAGCCAGTTTTCCTTCGAAGCCTTTTTGAATTCGGTGTATTGTAGCCCGCCCGTTTTATTTTGTAAATATTTCCAGTGTGATAATTGGTGGCTCTGGACTTTTACAATGAGACTCATTGAGTGCTGAAATGCCTTTTGTTGATACGGCTCAGTCCTTCGTCATGTTTCAGCTCGATACACTCTTACTGTGTATTAATTTGTTTACGTCATTCCACAATTTTGTCATAATCCCCCTCGGTTTCGTTTTTTGTAAATAAAGTCCAAGCGAAAGGTCTAAAACATGCCCCGTTTATTAACAGGTATAGGTCTTCTTCTCTCTGTGTTGGGTCTGATTTTATGTTCGCATTCAAGCCCGGGTCAGCAAAAGGAATCGGTATTTACGCCGGCTGAAGATCCGGCTTTTATGCCTTCGAAGGAATCGAAGCCTGAGAACCAGGCAAAAGAGGCTCCTCCTGTGTCTTTTCAAGGCTTCCGATGGAACGGAAGACAGAGTGGTTAGTATCAATCATTCCATTCGGGAAATTGAATGGAATAAGAACGGAAAAGTTTTTCTCTGTTCGCCGATTGATCGTGCCGATCTTCAGTCGAAAGTGGATTGTGTTTGTGAAAATAAGAAGGGTTAAGTGGTGGCTCGGGGCAGACTTGAACTGCCGACCCCTGCGTTATGAATCGCTCTTTTTGACTTGTCTGCTTGTAATCACATGCAATCAGATTTCATCGAAAGCGACGTAAATAAATGTAATTTTTAGCAAATCCCGTTGCACGGTTGTCCAAGTCGATTGAATGCGATGGAATCGAAATTAAAGCCGTACTCCTTAGGTATACCTTGGGAAGCACGGCGGAGGGATTTGCGTATATGAAGATCAAAATTACGGAAAAGAGCGTGGGGGGAATCCGCCCCCAAGAAAAGGCCAAGGAGTACCGGGACAGTGACCTGAAGGGGTTCTTTGTAAGGATGGAGCCTTCGGGACAGGGGGCCTACTATTACGAACATTGCTTCCCTAATGGTGCTCGGAAGAAGACGAAACTCGGCTCCATTGGCATGTTCAAGGCGTCGGATGCTCGGGCAGTGGCGATGAAGTTAAAGGTCGAGCTGGCAGCGGAAGCTCGGGATCACGGCATCACTAGGTTCGAAAAGATTACTCTGGGAGAGTTTTTGACGAGGGACTACGACAACTACGTAAAAAACAACGTCAAGATGGGGTTGGATTTCACCAACCGGATTCGAAAGTCGTTCCCCGAGTTTCTGAACTTACGGTTGGATCAAATCACGCCTTACCAATTTGATCTCTGGAGGTCGAAGTTCGTCCATGGACGGAAGCCGGGAACGGTGAATGTAGTAACAGCTTACTTGAAGGCGGCACTTAACAAAGCAGTCGAGTGGAAGATCATCGCGATCAACCCGATCCGGGATTGTAAACTCTTAAGGATCGACAAGAAACCGATCACCCGTTTTCTATACCCCGATGAACTAGAGAGATTGGCCCGGGCGCTGAGTGAGCGAGAGCGGGAACTCAGGGTGAAACGAGCCTCTGGAAATCAGTGGCGACGGGTTCGGAAGTATGAACTCATGGATTCTCTAGAAGTTGGTTTTGCCGATCACATGGCTCCGATGATTTTTCTCTCTTTGAATACTGGGATGAGGCAAGGAGAGGTTTTTAACTTGCGCTGGGGCGACGTCAACTTCAGGGAGAATTTGGTTGTTGTTCAGGGGACTCATGCAAAAAGCTCTCAGACGAGGCAGATTCCCATGGCGGATATGACCCGGAAGACACTTGAGTTATGGAGGAAGCAGTCGACTCCAGAAAGCGAAGAGGGTCTTGTTTTTCCTTCCCCCGTCACCGGAAAACGGTTTCACGATGTGAAGAAAGCATGGAGTGAGGTTTTAACGAAAGCTGGGATAACGAAGTTTCGCTGGCACGACATGAGGCATCACTTCGCCTCCGCGCTCGCGCAAAAGGGGGTTTCCCTGCAAGTAATCAAGGACTTGCTCGGGCATTCGAGCATTGAAATGACCCTTCGGTACGCCGACTTGGATCGTACGACACTCGCTCATGCGGTCAGTCAGCTTTCGATTGGACACGACTTCGAACTCCCGCAGGAAACGGTTTGAATGGAATGGTGTTGCTGTGGCTTTCAAAAAAGGGATTGCGATAGAATCTGATTTGGAGCTACCATGAACTTAAGCGACGAGTTCGGCTCCGACACCATGGAGTTTCCTCTGCGAGTAGCCACACCAGCGAAATGCACAGAACTCTCTCCGCTGATTCCCTAGCAAAATTGGGTTTCATAAATAAACAAAATTTAAAAACTTCGAGTACGGAGTGAGTTTGTTTGATGAAACCTGTTTTATCGGATTTCTTCAGGCTTCCCTCCTGCTCTACACGAAAGAGAGGGAAGCATGGCTTCCAAAACGCAACTGCCAGAAAATACAGATAGACCGCAACAAGATCAGCGTGAAAAATTCACCGATGAAAAAACCGCCGCGGAACACATAGGCCTTTCAAAGGAGACGTTACAGGGATTCCGCTTGTATGAGCATCGACGTCGAGGATTTCCGATTCCTCCCCATTATCGGATCGGACGTTCCATTCGTTACAAGCTGAGTGAACTGGAAGCGTGGGCTACTCAACTTCAAATTGGGGGCGCGCAATGAAGAAGATTCGTGCTGAATTTGAAAAAGCTGGATTGCCATATATTGCTAGGCACATCCAAGCCGATGGCGTCTTTCATGATCATGAAAGTGATACAGGTGCAGCCTGGTATGTTTGCAATGTGTTTCCCGTTAATGGAAAAATCAATCTTTACGCTTCAGGAGGCGATTGGAAGATACCGGGAAAGGAAATGTTGAACTTCTCCGAGGCTGCGGAGAACTTAACTGAAGCTGAAACCCAAGAACTAAGTGAAAAGGTTACTCAACTTCAAAAAGAACGAACTGAAGCGAAAAAAGCAACCCAGAATAACACCGCGAAACTTGCAAAAAAAACTTGGGAAGAACTTCCAACTGATTTTACTTCGACGCCATACACAGCGAGGAAGCAGCTTGGGAATCATGCCTTCGGGGCTCGGAATCTGAATGAGACGTCGGGAAGGACGCAGGTAGTGATTCCACTTCAAAACATTGAAGGAGAAATCCGCAACCTACAGACAATCAGCCCAGCTCTCAAGGATAATAAACGGTTTTTATCAGGAGGAGAAAAAAGCGGTTGTTTCCATGTTCTTGACGGTTCTCTTGAAACAGCAAAGATCTGTTACTTAGGCGAAGGATTCGCAACGATGGCAAGCATCGCTCTTGCAACTGTGGACGTACCAGGTCGTGTGGTCATTTGCGCTTTCGATTGTCATAATTTGTTGAAGGTTACAAAGGTGCTTCGTGACCGCTATCCGAACCTTCGTATAATGATCACAGCGGATAATGACCATTCTGGGCTGGAAGCAGCCGCTCGTTGTGCCCGTGAGTGGGGAGTTGAGGTGACCTACCCTTCATTGCTTCCCGGTTCCACAGGAACCGACTTCAATGATCTCATGTGTGAACAGGGGCTTGATGAAGTCAGGCGGCAGTTAGAAGAAAAAAGGCCGCTTCCCGGCGTAGTTAGACAGGATACGGCGTTGTCAGGCGTTCGTGAAAGAAGCACAAAGGCTCTGTATTTCCAGAGTCTTGCGGAAGTATTTGCCAAGCCCGAAGAGCAGGTGCCTTACTTGGTCGAGGGAATGCTAATTTCTGGTGGTACGAGCATCCTGGGTGCGAAACCGAAGGCTGGTAAAACGACCCTCTGTCGCCAGCTCGCGTTGAGCGTGGCTCGTGGTGAACCGTTTCTCGGGTTCAGAACGGCCAAAGGGCCGGTTCTCTACCTTGCCCTCGAAGAAAAGGAGAGCGAGGTAAAGAAACACTTCAAGGCGATGGGAGCGTTGGGGGATGAGCCTATTTACATTTACGCTGCGAGCGCGCCGCAAGCAGTCCTTCAGGAACTTCGGGCCTTTGTTGAAGTATACAAGCCCATGCTGGTGATCACGGATACGCTTTTCCGGGCCGCCCGGGTCAAGGACTCCAACAGCTATTCTGAAGTCACAAACGCTCTGGAGGCGATTTCTGATCTCGCGAGGGAGACTGGGGCCCATATGATGTGCGTCCACCATATGAGCAAGGTAGAGCGCGACGATGCGGACGGTATCCTTGGTTCAACTGCGATCACGGGAGCGTTCGACAGTATTTTGATGATGAATCGAAAAAAGGACGTTCGGAGCCTTAAAACCATCCAACGGTATGGGCAGGACATGGAAGAAACCGCGCTCTCTTTTGACGAAAGAACCCGTCGTATCTCCTTAGGTCAGACCACAAAGGAAAATGACAGTCAGGAGATTGCTCGCGATCTGCTCGACTTCAGTCGAGAGTGTGGCCCCAGCTTCAAAATCGACGATCTTAAGGGGTTTCCAGTTACCAGACAGAAGAAATTAACAGCACTTCATAACCTAGTCAGAAGTGGGCACCTTTTGCTGTCTGGGAAAGGAGGTCGAGGAAGTCCGTATGTGTATTCACTGAATCCGAATGCACCGGACGGAGGACAAGCCACTTTGGAGACCATGGCGTCGGTGTTAACCACGAGTGATCTAATTTAACCGGATTCGGTTCTGGGTTCTCGTTCCTATAGAGTTGGAACCGAGAACTGAAATCCAGAGCGCAGAAACAACAGCGAATCGATTCCCAGTTCCGCGTATATAGAGTGAGAACTGAAAGGAGAAAGAGATGATGAAACAAAAGAGAGTAAAGAGAAAATTGCACGAGAGAGACCTTTTGAAGCTTCAGCAGTCCGGGCTTCCCGCCTTTCCTTGCAAGAAAATTTCAGAAATCCAGATGGAGTTTTACTGTCCTTATTGTGCAACGACGCATCGTCATGCGTTTGAGGATAGACCCTTTGAGCTTTCGCACAGAGGTGCTCACTGTGGCGGAACGAATGTGTACTCGCATTCAACGGGGTGGGTTAGGATCAACGGGTTGTGGGACGGCGGTTATTTTGTCTTCTATGATCCAACGGAGTAGCTTGTAAAAACGGTGCTGTGGAATATGCGACACTGTATTCGTTCCTATTTTTGGACGAGCTGAAAACTTCCCTTAAGAGTGAATTTTGTTCGGATTTCTTGTAGTTACGGTAGCTCGTCGTTATGGCTGAATCAGGTTTGAGTAAAGTTTCGCGATGACTCAGTGTTGGTCGAAGTCAGATGGTTTTCACGTGCTGACGTTAGGGCGTTGCGTTCTCTTTCTTCCTTTTAAAGAAACGTGGAAGCCAACTCGTTCCCCAAAGAAACTCTTGACGATCTTTACTGTCGATATGGTGCTCGAATACGGGAACAGAGCGGGGAAAGTATCTTTCGTATTTACCGTGAAATTCCTTTAGTTCGTTCAAGATTGCACTGAAATCCGGACGCTGTTCAGGGTGAAGGCTGTTTGACACTAGTAGTATGGACGATCCATCGTTAAATTGTGACTGCACTTGCTGCAACAGATATCCGGATTGTCGAAAAAGGTTTCTTAGATCTGTACCGTACAGCTTGTACACTTCTCGATTTGTCTCGTCCCTTATTTGACGCCGAAACTCTCTCATTTTGATGTAGTTTTGATAAATGTGAATTGTGTATTCCAGCAATGGTGCGATCATCACATACAAAATACTCAAAATTAGAGCCAAAATTACTGTCTTTCCTGAGCCGTACAGTGCTTTTTCAATCACCGAGATTCTGCTATCAAGACCAGAGCCTATTTGGATTGTCGCGATTACGACTCTCCAGTTCAGTGCGCACAAGAAGACAGTGTAAGTTCCAAAAAAAGGATGAGTCATTCGATCTAGTCCTGCTTTTTTTACTGATCCAAATAGACTGGTGTCTGATGCCATGTATTCCCTTCGGAATCTGGCGGGAAAGATTTAGAAAATTGACCGTTCGAAGTAGTAATGCGTGACGACAGAGTCACGCACAATAGTTCACCCCAGTCTTTTCTCTCCGATCAATGCATTTACGCGAAGGATAATCTCAGCGTTCGGAACTATTACGTTGCCATTGTCGTCTACGAGCGGAAGGCTTAAAAGGTCCCAGATCTTGTTTGCAATGGATGATTCAACGACGGGTGTAACATACTTTTGAATGCCCTTACCGGGGCTCAACAGCCACACGACTATGCACGGCTTTTCTCTGAATAGTTGATACATGCGTTGCTTGGTGCAAGTGTCTTCTCCGCACAGAGAAGAAATTTTTATCTTGCTGCCGGTCCCCAAACTGGCGCCAATGGCACTCCAAAGTTTGTTTCTAAAAGCCCGCGCGGCTTGTAATGAACCGAACTCACGGTCAAGCTTATCGTCTGGCCAACTCCAGGCATCGTGAGACGTTTTTCTGACGGCGTTATAAAATGCTGGAGAGTCAATTAAGCGAAGGTACGCACTTGTGTCAGATGGGACTTGCTCTAAATTATCCATAGAATGCTCCTAGGGACAATTTTACCGTTTTTCGGGGCCCGAGGGATCATTTTTTAGATGCCGCCGCTTTCATTCGAAGCATTGGAAGAATGAGGCTGAAAAGCTGAATGACAAAATGAATCAAGATCTGAATCAGAAAATAAGTCAGTACTGCACCGATAGCTAGCCAGATGACTCGATCAAAAGCCATCGAGTGTCTTCTGTGATGTCTCATCGTTGCTTCATTTTTTCAGATTTTAGTTCAATCAGTTTGAAGTTCATATTTCTTACTTCTTAAGGAAGCTCGCGATTGGTTTAAACGCTTTTGACATGGGCTTCGGCGGTTCAAGTTCAGAAAACACGGGGTTATATGAACTTCCATCTGAATAAAGCTCAACCCCGGAAAGGTCCCCAACCGCATGGGCATACAAGTTGGTTACAGCAATTGAGTGATGCCCAAGGTTCTCTTTTACGGTAGCCAGTCCCACCTTCCCGGAGGCAAGCAGCATCGAGCAGTAGGTGTGTCTCAGGGAATGAACGGAGAGCTGCTCAGAGAACCGGAGAACCCAAAAGATCTCTTTTACCCGCTTCTGTACTCCCCGGGTGGTGTAATGCCGGTTATAGCGGCTGGGAAACATTGGACCCGAGAGCGAGGAATCGAGACCAAGCTTTAATTTTACCGTCTGCCACTCCTTCAGCATCAAAGCTGTCCCTTTGGTCAGTAGAACCGTTCGCCGCTTGTTGCCCTTCCCATGCTGGACGGTGAGTTTGTGTCCGTTGAAATCGGAATTTACGAGGGCGCAGAACTCAAACACCCGGAGTCCAGACTCCAAGAGTGCCCGGAGCGTGTAGTAATCCCGGATGCCCTGAGCGTTGTTCCCTCGGGCGATGGCTAGATCGCGTCCTTGCGTCAAAAGCTCAAGGAGTGCTGCTACCTGTTCCTCGGTTAAAAACTTGTCTGAAGTGATGGACCACCTGTTTTTATGCTCTTTCATGGATTGATCCCACCTTCAGGAGTTTCTTGATCCGGGACAACTCTGCGCGGAGTTTCGATTCGTCCATCATCTGAATTCCGAGTGTTCGTTTGAAAAAGGCTGACTCCAAGGCTGCCCGGTTTCCAAGGTACTGAATCAGATAGTGAGCAAGTCCGGATAGGTTAATTCTGGCTTCATTGTCACAGTTTTCAAGCAACGAAACGACGAACGACAGACCGTGGTCCAAGTCTGTACTCAGATCAACAAACATCAGATCCCGGTGTGCTCGTGTTTCATCATGATTTTTCATTTTTCGCCTCCTCATGTTTTCCATGCGCTCAACTTCTGGCACGCACAAAGCCGGTCAGTCAATATAAATGAAAATTATTTTTTAATAAAAACACCTTTAAAATAGGCATAAAATTAGCTTTTATCTGTCAGGTCTTGACTGTTTTTAATTTTCAACCGGGGGGAGGGAGGGGGGGCGAAGGATGGTTGGATATTGCTGTTGAGATTTCAGATCACTTGAAGAATTCGATGAGGTCGACCTTGAAAAGAGATGCGAGACGGACAAGTGTTGATAAGCTTAAAGCGTGCTTTCCGGATTCAAGGCGTTGATACCATCTGAGGTCCGTTTCCAATTTCTCAGCAGTGGTCAGTTGAGACCATCCACGGTCAAGACGCAGACGCTCAAGGTTCCCTGAGATTTTATCGAGGACCTTACTGAGCTTGGGATCAATGTCTCTCTTCTGAGCCATGACTCAATTCTGGGTTTACGGTACTTTTTAGTCGCCGGTACTTAAGTACCGTAAAATTATGCCGATAAGCGTAGGTAGGGGGCTCTATGGATTTCTTAAGGCGCTATAAACTGCCGCTTGCCTGCACTTTTGGACTGATCGCCGTCCTTTTCATATTTCAAAACGCCACTTGTGCCGGAAGCAGCGATCAAGGGGGCAGTTCTTCTGCGTCTTCTTCAATCTTAGCTCAGGACGTTTCTCCGACCGCTACGCCTTCTGTTACCTATTCCGGTTTTACGTGGACCCCCGGCACTTGGGGTGATCTCACTTCACCATTAGTGCATAACTTCCTCTTGAGCGGTGACGGCGGAAGAAATTCTAGGCCTTCATTATTGGTAACCAACTCTCGCACTTTAAAAATTAAAGTGCATCCGATCGGTTCAGCAACGTCAGGCGGGGACAAAACATACGCTTACAGTTGCTTTCAGCTGAATGTTTCCGTAAACGGAGTGAACCAAGGCACCCTACCATTAAGTGTGGCTAATGAGCGATGCACCCCGCAATGGTCCTCTACACAAGTCTTGGATTTCTCAAGCGCGATTTCAGAACAAGGCTCAGCGTTAATTTACATTACCAGCCCGCAATATGATAACTGCTTCGATTCAAAATTTCCTCTAAGGTCTGGATGCGGAATGAGAGCCATTCCTCCAGAGCAATTCGTAGAGATCGGCATTACCGTCCAAGTCGATGGCACTGTCATGGAGGAGTAGTTTTAGCACTATGAAGACTATTAGAAATACATGCGTTTTACTTGGGGCTTTTGTCGCATTCTTTTTTGTAAACTGTGCCTATGCAAATCCAATCTGGAAGTTGCAAGTGACGTATCCGACTAGAGAAGAAAAAGCCTTCAACTTACCTGATGGTCAATTTAAAATTCCGTTAAAAAGCTCAGTGTGGTCGTGTGTCATCAGCGCGAATCAAGCCATTAATGATAAATATGGCAGGCTTGATGTGAAAATCATTATTTGTGACAAGGCGACCGATCATATTCAGGTCACGGCAAGTTGCAGTGTAAGCTCACACAATAATGGTGTCCTTACGGTTTACGAAAACTTCAATAGAAAGTCCGAGAAGATGCACGACATTCGTTTGTATTGTATGTAGTGAGCGCTCCGTGTTTACTTCCTTGGAGTTGTCAGGGACCGTGGAAATACTTATTAAGGCGTGTTTCGATGGGATCAGGGGCGTCGGGGCGATTGAACCAATTTAATGACGGGCGGTCTTCGTGCCAAAAGCGGATCTATGCAGGAATAATTACTGCCATAAAGCGGCTTGAAGATTAAAATTATTCTATGGCAAAAAAAATATGTAAGTGTTGTGGAAACGCTAGTCCGCAGGACCATGGAGATTTTTATGCATGCACGTTATGCACTCCCCAAAAGCCCGAGGAGCGCATTCTCCTTGTAGAGTCTGTAAAAGATGATGATGGTAAGGTTCGTAAAGCAAAAGTAAGAGAGGTGACTTACAGATGTACGTCTCCGTTGTGCGACTACAAAAAGGTGCTGAGCAGATCGAACTATGTAATCGAGTGGATCGATAAAACTTAGAGGCTGTGATTACAGAGGCTTCAGTCTAGGCTCAAGCCAGTCTTGCGCTAGCGCTTTGGAATAAGGCGAGTCGGTTTTCCGCCGTCCGAGTTGCGAACAACATTCGTTCCATAGCTTTTCGTAACCACGCGGTCAGATGCTCCACCGGCAGAATCATACGTGGGGCGTGTGCCGTAGGATGTGGGAGTTGGGGTTTTTACTGATTCTGGCTTTGGTGTCTGGGTAACGGGTTTGTTTTCGTCTGCCATGCTGTAAATCCTCTATTGGTGCTTTTGTTGCCGATTGTTTTCGCGAATCTTTTGAGTTCCATAAGATCCAGTCGTTTCCGGATTTTGGGATCTTTTCACGGTTTCAGTGCCGTAACTTGACGTTTCTGTAGGTTGTGGAGGGCGGGGCTGTTGCGTTTCCTGAGAGTCCGATTTTGAAGTTTCATTAGCCATGTGTACCTGCTTTCCTCCGAGGGAAGTCGATAAGATCGAAATTCCTCCAATTACGATAGAAGCTAGCAGAAAAAGAATGGCTTTATCAAATAAACACACTAGTTCTTCGTAAGAAACGGCACTTTTAGTGATGGCATCGTCGTAAGTTTTAGTGAGATTTGCCATAACTATCTCAGGATTCTTCTTGAGTTCTTCACTTGTTAAGGCCGGTTTATACGCAATCTTATGGAATTGCCTGCTTCTGAGTACGTAGACGCAGATTGTTACGCTCGTAATGGCGGACAGAAGTCCTAGATAAGCTGAAAATCGAGAAATACAGCCTGTTGAAGTCAATCCTCCAGAGGCGACAATAGCGGTAACAAGTAAAGCTGTAACGGTGGCGAGGGTTTGCGTCTTGGAGACCAACAAATTATGGCGACGTTCTTGCCCTAAGTATTCCTCTCGAACGGCATCTAAAACAGCTTGAACCGTATCTCGGTTGTATGGGGCATTGGAGGGAGTTTCATCCATGCTCACAAAGTATCCGATAACCAGACTTCTCGCTAGATCTGGAGTTTTTCCAAAAACCCCTCTCAGATAGATAGCGAAAATGGCGCCATACCTTGGGCACACCTTGGACTTGTATTTCCGTTCAAAGGAGTGATATTCAGTTGTTGGATTTTGCTTTTAATTGCGAATATTTGAAGTGGTGGCTCGGGGCAGACTTGAACTGCCGACCCCTGCGTTATGAATGCAGTGCTCTAACCAACTGAGCTACCGAGCCAAAATGAAAACGAGAATTAGTTTTTAACCGGATTTCAGGATTTCGGCAAGAGGGATTTTTGAGTGGCCCTTAAGCCTGATTCTTCCGTGAAAACAGGTCGGTAGCGGAGACCAAGGCCCTGCAAACACCCGGTTCCCGGGCACTGTGGCCAGAGTCCGCAATGACCTGAAGCTTCGCCTCAGGAAAGGCCTTGTGAAGGTCCCAGGCGCTCACCATCGGACAAACCACGTCGTAGCGCCCCTGAACAATTACGGTCGGAATGTGTCGGATCTTGTCCACATTCTTCAAAATCCAGCCGTCTTCCTTAAAGAAGCCCTGGTTGATGAAGTAATGGCATTCAATCCGGGCGAACCGAAGCGCAAATCCATCGTCCGCCATGGAAGTCTGAAGCGTTTCAGGTGGAGTGTAGATCCGGGAAGTCGCCATTTCCCACTGAGTCCACGGGCGGGCCGCAGCGAGACGGGTTTTTTCATCTGAACTCGTGAGACGGGAGTAATACGCCTTCACGAAATCACCGCGTTCCGATTCTGGAATGTGATCACGGTAGGATTCCCAAGCATCCGGGAAGATCGCATTTGCTCCACCCTGGTAGTACCAGTCGATTTCTGATTTACGAATCAGGAAGATCCCACGCAGGACGAGTTCAGTCACGCGGCTTGGATGAGAGATTGCGTAGGTGAGCGCAAGCGTACTTCCCCAAGAACCGCCGAACACCATCCATTGATCAATCTTCAGGTGCTCGCGAAGTTTTTCAAGGTCAGCGACGAGATCCCAAGTGGTGTTGTCTTTCAGTTCCGCAGGCGGCGTACTCTTACCCGCTCCCCGCTGATCAACAAGGATGATGCGATAGGCTTCTGGATTAAAGAAGCGGCGGTCATTCGGACCCACTCCGCCGCCGGGACCACCGTGAACATAAATCACCGGCTTTCCTTTTGGATTTCCGCATTCTTCAAAGTAAAGCGTGTGAAGATCGGAAACTTTCAACATCCCCGTGTTGTAAGGATTGCTCTCGGGATAAGCCCAGGAAAGAGGATCATTCAATTGATTCATATCGTCTCCTTGAAGTGGATGCGAAGGGCATCGATCAAAAATTGTTTGATTTGAGTCTTGTTCTCTTCGTTAAGACCCGTGAACTTGCAGCCCAGAAAATCCCGCTCGCGTCTGAGTACTTTGACTTCAAAGTCAGGTGGAGAGATCCGCTTGCCATTCAAAACGAGCGTCGAGCGAGCGAAGAATGAAGTCGGACGAAAGTCAGCCGGCATCTTGAGGCGAGCTCCACCCACACTCAGGTCGATCAATTCAAAAGTTCCATCGGCGGTTTCAAGCATTGCACTCTCCGGGACGAGAGGGACCCTGAGCGCTCCGCGCTTCTGTTTCTTGAACATGAAATCAGGCAAGCGGTAGTGATAGTCCCCGTCTTCGAGTCTTCGGATCGTAGTCGTCTTGAAGACGAGTTGCGTGCTGAAAAGCGTGCACTTGAAGTAAGCCCGAAGCCCGGTTTCAGAATCAGTCTTCTGAGCGAAGCCAGGGGTGATGTGTTCCCAGCGAACCGTGATGAGTTTTCGTTTTTGGTCCCAGTCGATGATCTGGCCGACGGAAATCTCGGAGGAGCCTTCGAGAGAGACTTCCACGCCGGGAAGAATTCGCATGATTTCCTTCTCGATATTCAGGCGATCTTTCGCACTATCGACCACTTTGTAGCTCGGCTCCATGTCGAAACGACGGCTGCTCATCGGATTCCTTTCGCAAAACTGAGAAGAGCCGCACCGAGAACTCCAGAGGAGTCACCGGCTCCGTTTTTCAGAACGGAAGGCGGATCCAGACTTAAGAAACAACTTGAACTCAAACGGGATTCGATTCCGTCGTAAAGACTGGTCTGGGAACTCAAGCCACCGCCCAGAACGATCAGGTGAGGATCGAGGATGTTCGAGAGATTGGATAAAAAGAGAATCAGGGAATCGCGATAAGATTCGACGGCTAAAATAGCATGAGGATCATTCGCTGAAGCGAGCTTGAAAATTTCAGGCGCGGATTTGAGATCCTTCCCACGGGTGCGTTCCACGTACGAGGCTTCAAGTCCAGCGCCGGAAAGATACTGTTCCGCACACCCTGCTTTTCCACAGTAACAAGGGCGACCGGATTCAATGAGGGTCATGTGCCCGATCTCTCCAGCTCCGCCCCGGCGGCCACGAAGAATTTTTCCATCGATGAAAAGTCCACCACCAACACCGGTTCCAAGCGTGATACCGACAATCGAGAGATCGTCTAGTTTCACCCCATGCGCTTTCGCCCATTTGAGACCGGTGCCGAGATAAGCCTCAGCGAGAACAAAACAGTTTGCGTCGTTATCGAAAATGATTTCACCAGACCAGGAGAAAAGCTTCTTGAACGTCTCAGGCAATGGAACGTCTTTCAGGAACCCGAGATTCCCTTGAAGCATCACCTGTTTTTTTGGATCAATCGAACCCGGGATGCCCATGCCGATTCCCGACAGTTGTGCAACTTTGAGTGAATGGGATGCGAGTGTCGTTTCCACCTGCTCTTGCAGTCTTGGAAGAAAGGCTTCGAGCGGTTCGAAGTTGCGGGTCTCGATCCGTTCGCGCGACAGGATCTGATAGGATTCGAAATTTTTCTCGTCCTGGAGTTCCAGAAGACAGACTTCGGTTTTAGTGCCCCCGATATCGATGCCAAGGAAGTACGCGCCCATTGGGCTTAAGTATAAACCGGTTCGCATTCAGGAGGGGAAAAATTAAACCCGGGAAACTTCTTCTTTGAAGCTTCCCGGGTCGAGAGAGAGATGAGAGGGGTATGAGCCATCAATCAGAGGGAGGGGGAGAGAGGGACCCCTGATTCATGCTCAACTCTTTCGAGTTGTGCTTTCCTCTTGTGCAATCGGTGCGCCAATTCCCGGATGCGTTCGGAAAATTCATTCAACACTTCAGAGTTCCGTTCTTAGATCTTGAAATGACATGGTAAAAAATTTTGCGCCCATTCGGACTGGCGGAAAATGAATTGGAATTCGACACGCGTGAAGGATGAAAAACCGGTAAAAAATTTACCATTGTCGAAGAGTTGAACAGGTGAAAAACGGTTCAACGAAAATCGTTTTATCGAAACCGTGTGGTTTGGAGCTTATTTTGAGGCTGGAGTGATGTTCAGGCGCTTCAACTCATCATTGATCTGTCCGGTGTAAACCAGCCTCAACATTTTAAAGTCGCCGAAGAGGGACCAGATCGGATTGCCGAAGGCCGCCGGGCGATTCTTCTCAAAGACGAAGTGGCCGACCCACGCAAGGCCATAACCGGGAACCAAGGAGAGTGGAATCAAGGCAAAGTTTGCGCTCACGAGACAGAGAATCAGAAAGGCCACGCCCGCGGTGGTACCAACGACATGAAGAGCTCGGCAAATCCCGTCCGCATGCTGGGAGAGGTAAAAAGGCCAGAACTCCTCAAACGACTGAAATTGCTTTTCCATGGTTAAATTTAAAGCGATTTTCGAGCCCGAGGCAAGTCTTGAGATGTCATGAGCCCGGTATCGGGATCCCGTCCATGACTTCCTCAAGCCAGTCCGGGGAAAAGAGTCCCGATTCTTCGCCCGCATTCGCCTTGAACAGGGCTCGAGTATTGAAGAAGTCCTGACCGAAATTCACAAGGCGGGACCAGCAGAGGTGATCCCAGAACTTTCCAACCCGTTTTACGTACTTTCTCGCGCCCGTCACTCCGATTGCAACTCGTCCAGCAAGGACTCGCAGGTAATCCGCCATCTTCTTACGGTCATCGCACTTCACGAGCAGGTGAATGTAGTTTCCCTCATTCGTAGCCTTGTAGACATGGACCTTGAAGCGAGCGGCATAAACGTAAATCTGGCTTAAAATCCGGGCGCGGTTCTTCCGGTGATTGAGATTCCAAAGTCCCTTCGCGCGGGAGGAGTAGAGAAAGATCTGAGTCGGGGCCTTGGGTGAGAAGGGGCGGGCAGTCTTTCGTTTGCCCACAGCCTTCTTCCCGCCATGGGAGAGCTTTGGATCGATCTTAGCCCGGAGCTCGGCCCGTTCTTTCGATCCGATCGGAAGTGCATGATGCAGTTTTGATTGGCCTTTTGTCGATCCCATGAATTCAAATTACCTCATATTTCATACTGGGGCAATGTCATTAATACGAAAATTTTAAAGGGGGCAGGCTTGAGAGGGGGACGCTTTGACCTGACGTCAGAGTCATGGCAGGATGGGGGAACATGGGAAAACAGGCGCCACTTCATTTTACTTTGGAGAAAACAACGACAGACGTGCAGGGAACGCATCGGGCTAGAGCGGGAAAGCTCTATCTGAAGAAGCATCCTTACGCTTTGGGACTCGCTGAAAAGGCGATGCCGGCAGCCGGTGGGAAACCCGTGGCAAGTGAGAGCGGGGGAGCAGGCTCCTCTGCGTTCTCTAAAGACGAGTGGTTTGAAGTCGAAACCCCGACTTTCATGCCGGTCGGAACCGTAGGATCGGTAAAAGCAATCTCCACGACAGAACTTCGCGCCATGGGCGCCCAGATCATTCTCGGAAACACCTATCACTTATACCTTCGTCCAGGGCACGAGCGCGTGGAGCGCCTCGGAGATCTCCAAAAGATGATGTATTGGGATGGACCCATGCTGACTGACAGCGGTGGGTTTCAGGTCTTCTCGCTTTCAGGGCTGAATAAGATCACGGACAAAGGAGTTGTTTTCCAGTCCCACCTCGATGGGTCCAAGCATGAATTCACGCCTGAACTTTCGATGGAGATCCAGAAGCGCCTTGGCTCCAATATCGTCATGGCTTTCGATCAGTGCCCTCCGTTTCCAGCAACTCCGGAATTCGTTGAAACGGCGATGCGTCGAACTTTGGCTTGGGCGAAGCAGGGACTTGCCTGCGAACTGAAGCCTCACCAAGCCCGGTTTGGAATTTTCCAGGGCGGCCTCGACGTCGCCCTTCGAAAGAAGTCGATCGAGCAGTTGAGCGATCTTCCATTTGATGGATTCGCGCTCGGCGGGTTCGCAATCGGAGAGCCGATGGAGATGATGCATCAAGTTGTACGTCATGTAGCTCCCCTGATGCCGGAACTAAAACCTCGCTACCTGATGGGAGTAGGGCGTCCGGAAGATCTCGTGGAATCGGTTCGTGCCGGAATCGATATGTTCGACTGTGTCATGCCTACCCGGAACGCACGAAACGGACAGCTTTTCACTTCGCTTGGGCGCGTTAATATCAAAAACGCGAAGTACGCTGACGATGATAGTCCGCTCGATCCGAACTGTAGCTGCGAGACTTGCCAGAATTATTCGAAGGCGTACTTGCGTCACCTTTTCATTGCGGGTGAAATGTTGTCTGCTCGATTGAACACGATTCACAATTTGCACTTCTATCTGAATCTCATGAGACAGATGCGGAAGGCGATTCTGGCCGATGAATTTGACGAGTGGTCTAAAAATTTCTATTCCCAATTTAATTCGAAGCAGTTAACGTCCTAGAATCATGAAAAAAATAATTTCTATGTCCCTTCTTTTCACAGTTTTTACACTCGCGCCAGTGACCCTCGTTCACGCTGCGGATGAAGCACCTGTGTCAGCTCCAAACGTGGTGGCTCCGGCTCAACCCGCTGCACCTCAGAGCAATGCAACCAGCGCGACGACAGCAGCAGCGCCGGCAGCTTCTCAGGCTCAGCAACCCGGTCTTCTTGGAATGGCGATGCCATTCGTAATCATGCTCGGAATTCTTTATTTCCTCATGATTCGTCCTCAGCAGAAGAAAATGAAAGAACACCAAAACCTCGTGTCCAGTCTTAAGGATGGCGACGAAGTGGTGACTTCTTCAGGGATTCTCGGAACGATCGCTGGCATGAGCGAAAAAGTGGTGACTCTCGAAGTTTCCAAAAACGTTCAAATCAAGGTTTTAAGAAGCCAGGTTAATCAGGTCGTCAAAGGCCAGATTCAAGACATTCAGCCAAACTCTTAATTTTACATCATTCTCCAGGGGGAAATCATGGCTAAAAAGTGGTGGATCAAGTTTTCACTTCTCGTACTCGCAACTATCATCTCGGTGATGTATATCGTTCCGACGTTCTCTCCAAAAATCGGCGAGAACTCGGCGTATCCGTTCTCTAAGAAAATCAATCTCGGTCTCGACCTTCAAGGGGGCTTGTACCTCGTGATGGGCGTTGACTTCGACAAGGTCTTCAAGGAAATCGCGGAACGTCAGTTGAACAGTCTTCAGGAACGCCTGAAAGACAAGAGTGTTGCAATCACTGACACCAAGCTTCGCCTCGAAGGTGTTTCAGCTGATGATCCCCGCATCCAGTTTCACTTCGGTGCTTCTCAAAAAGGAGCAGTGAAAGACGCGCTTGCAAAAGAGTTCCCGAATCTTCGTTTGACTGAAGACAAGGCTGACTTCATGGAGCTCGGTCTCACGAACGACTTCCGCAACGACGTTCGTGACCGCACTTTGAATCAAAGTATCGAAGTCATCCGGAACCGGATTGACGAGTTCGGTGTTTCCGAACCCCAAATCTCCTCCCAGGGCAATGACCGCGTTGTGGTCGAACTTCCAGGGATCAAAGACGTGGATCGCGCGAAAGACCTCATTGGTCGTACCGCGAAGCTTGAGTTCAAAATGGTGGATGAAGAAGGTCTTCAAAAAGTTCTTCTCCCGGAATTGATCTCCAAGATTGAAAAAGAAAAGGGTCTCAGCTTCACCGAAGGAAAAGACACCAAGTTCTCCGAATACGTTCACGCCCTCAATGACGGCGCAAAGGGCAAGATCCCTGAAGGCGATGAAATCGCTTTCGAACGTTCCGGTGGAGTTCGCTCTCCGCTTCTTCTTAAAGCTAAAACTGAAGTGACGGGTAACGACCTTACGGACGCTACCGTTCAATTCAACAACGAAAGCCGCCGTCCGGAAGTGGGCTTCGAGCTCAATCCAAAAGGCGCGATCACCTTCGAAAAACTGACTGGCGATAACGTGGGCAAACGCCTCGCGATCGTTCTCGACGGAATCGTTCACTCGGCTCCTTCGATCAACAGCAAGATCGGCGCACGCGGCGTGATCACTACCGGTCGCGGTGGTTATGATCAGGCACTTCGTGAGTCGAAAGATCTCGCGATCGTTCTCCGTGCGGGTGCGCTCCCAGCGCAGCTCGAGCTCATGGAACAACGGGTGGTTGGACCATCCCTCGGAGCGGACTCCGTTGCAAAAGGTGCGTTTGCATCCTTGCTCGGTATTCTCGCCGTGTTCTTGCTGACTGCACTTTACTACCGTTTCTCCGGTTTGATCGCAGTCATCTCCCTTTTGATGAACGTGATTCTCGTTCTCGCGATCCTCGTGTGGCTCGAAGCGACCCTGACTCTTCCGGGTATCGCCGGTATCGCCCTCACTGTCGGGATTGCGGTCGACTCGAACGTCGTCATTTACGAACGGATTCGTGAGGAATTGACGAACGGTAAAAACATCGGGGCGGCAGTTGAAGCCGGTTTCGACAAGGCGTTCAAGACCATTCTTGATGCCAACGTTGCAAACGGGATCGCAGCCATCATCCTCATGATCTACGGAACCGGTCCTGTAAAAGGATTCGCGGTCACCATGATCATCGGGATTCTCACAACTCTCTTCACAGCGGTGTTCGTCTGTCGTGTGTTGTTTGATGCTTACTTGCACAAACTTCAGAACGATAAAGCGACAACCATCAGCATCTAACCAGGAGATCACATGTTTCACTTAATTAATCCTCATTCGAATATTGATTTCGTCGGAAAAAGAAAAGTATGGATCTCCCTGTCCATCATCATGATCATTCTCACCATCATCCTCTTCTTCACGAAGGGCTTGAACTACGGGATTGATTTCACCGGTGGTGCAGAAGTGAAGGTGAAAGTTCCAGCTTCATACGACACCGGCAAACTCCGTACGACTCTTGAAAAAGGTCACCTGACCGGTCTCAAGATCCTTCAGCTCGGTGATGCAAAAGAAAGCGAATACATGATTCGCGCCCAGGAAGAAGGCAAAGACCTGAACCAAGTGGTGAAGCAAATCGGTGATTCTCTCAGTGCTGACCTGAAACCAGGTGAGTTCGAGATCAAAGCCGCAGACATCGTCGGTCCATCCGCGGGCGGTCTCCTTCGTAAGAACGGATTCCTCGCGATGTTCTACGCCTTGCTTGCGATTCTGATCTACGTAGCGGTTCGCTTTGATTTCACCTTCGCTCCAGGTGCGGTATTGGCTCTCTTCCACGATGCGATCATCGTGATCGGGATCTTCATCGTCACCGGCAAGGAATTCGACCTGACGGTTCTCGCAGCGGTGCTCGCCCTCATCGGTTACTCGAACAACGACACGATCATCGTTTATGACCGTGTTCGCGAGACGATGAAGCTCAATCCGGGCGTACCGATCGAAACTATCGTAAACCAGTCTGTCAACCAGACCCTCGGCCGTACCATCATGACTTCACTTGCGACTTTCGTGAGTGTGGCAATGCTTTGGGCGTTCGGTGGTCACGTGCTTGAACCATTCGCATTCGCACTCATGTGCGGTCTCGTGGTGGGTGCTTATTCCTCCATCTTCATCGCTTCTTCCATGGTGATCGTTCTCGTTCACTACCGTGAGAATCAATTGAAGTACGGAAAAGGCAAAAAGCAACGCGAAGTGAAGCTTTCTCCTGAAGCTCACATCGGGCTCTAAGCTTTGAACTGGATTTTTAAAAATGAACAAGAAGGGCAGCTGAAAGACGCTGCCCTTTTTTTATCTCAAAAGAGCGGTTTGGGACTCCTTGCATCCACGGTTTGTGTGAATCGCGGAATTTCAACTCCTGAGCAACTCCAATCCTTCCTGAATCCAAAACTCGAAACTCTGACGAGCCCGTTCAAGATCATGGATCTCGAAAAGGCCGTTGATCATATTCTCGAGACTCAATCCGGCCCTACGCAAAAAAAACTTCGCGTGTTTACGGACTACGATGTCGACGGAACCACCGGTGCAGCACTCCTGACCTGGTTCTTCCGTGATCTCAATTTTCAGTTTGACGTCGCCCAGCCGGATCGTTTCAAAGACGGCTACGGATTGAATGTTGGCGCCGTTGAGAAAGCCAAAGAAGACGGAATCGATACCCTGATCACCGTCGATTGCGGGATCACGAACTTTGATGCTGCAGATAAGGCCGAAGAACTCGGAATCAAACTCATCATCGTCGACCATCATCAGATCGATCCGGTAAAAGGTCTGCCCAAGGCTTTTGCAGCCATTGATCCGCAACGGGCGGACTGCGAATCGGGTTTGAAACAGCTCTGTGGCTGTGCGCTTGGTTTTTATCTCTGCATGGGAATCCGCTCAAAAGCCCGTGCCCAAAACTATTTTGAACCTCGTGGCCTCAAGGAACCAAACTTGAAGAGCCTTCTTGATCTCGTCGTCATTGCAACCGCAGCCGACATGGTTCCCTTGACCGGTGACAATCGCACACTCATCAAACACGGCCTCGACGTTCTTCGTGAAACCCAAAAACCGGGTCTTCGCGCTTTGATTGAAACCGCAGGAATCGAAGTGAAGACCTTGAGTCCTTCGAACCTTGGTTTTGGTCTCGGACCCAGAATCAATGCTTCAGGCCGCATGGGCTCCGCCGAAACGGCTTATCGCGTTCTCACCACCAAGGACGCAGCCGAAGGAAAGCGCCTTGCTCAGGAGTTGGAAACGATCAACGGTGAACGTGCAAACCTTCAAAACCTGATCTGGGATGAAGTCCGCGGAAAAGTGGATCAGGGCCTTGAGAAGGGTTTGTTTTCTCACGCCATCGTCGTTGCTTCGGAAAACTGGCACGAAGGAGTCGTGGGAATCGTTGCGTCCAAGGTCACCGATCACTTCAAGAAGCCAGCCATTGTCCTTGCGATCCGGGAAGACGGAATCGCGAAGGGGAGTGCACGCTCTTGGGGCGGTTACAGTGTACTCGATGCACTTCACCTCTCAAAAGAGTTGCTTGCCGGTTATGGTGGCCACAAATTTGCAGCGGGACTTTCGCTCAAGCACGATCAGGTTGATAACTTTGTCGCCCACTACAATGAAATGATGAAGACACTCACGCCCTCATCCAAAAACGACAATCTCAATATCGAAAGCCGCTGTCAGATCGCCGATCTTCACATGAAGGCTCTGAGTGAGCTCGAGACTCTGGCTCCTTTCGGCCCGGGAAACCCGGAGCCCTTGTTTGCCGTGGAAGCCTGGGTGGATGTGCAGACGATTTTGAAAGGACGCCATTTAAAATTGAAGCTCAGCGCTGAGCCTTTTTTTAAATTGGAAGGCATCTGGTTCAATGCGGCGGAACGCATTCAGTCGACCGAACTGATGGAAAAATCCGCGGGGCGAAAAGTGCGCTGCGTGTTTGCCGGAACGCCTGAAATCAATCGCTTCCTTGGAAGAACGACTCCGACATTACGGATCAAAGAAGCGAAAGCTGCCGAATAGTTAAAGAATTTCGAACGATTCCATCGAAAAAATCAGGAATGCATCAGGGCAAGCCTTGCCCTTGCCGAGTGGCCCGTTTTTCGCTTAGGATAAGGACAGCATGACCGCAATTCACTCTTTGTTTCTGTCTCTCATCTTGATTCTCTCCGTCAGCGCGACGAGCCTTGCTGATCCTGCAGCTCCTCTCGTAGGCCTTCCGAGTGTTACCCCGCCTTCTGCAGCTCCTGCTCAGACACCCGAGGCACCTCTCAGTGCGGATGATAAAAAGAAACTTTCCCGGCAAATGAAGAAATCTCTTTCAGATGAGACTTCCGCCTTCGATCGTCAGGAAAGATCTGCGACGAAGGAACTCGTTCTTTCCCAGTCCCAGCATGCAAAGAGCTGGAAGGAACAAGAAAAGAGAACCCGTCACCAGTTTTTCAATGACCACACCAAGGGCTCCGAGCGTCGTCAGTACGTTCAGGACTATCAGATACGCTTGAAGGAATTCGACAAAAGCCTTCGCGATGAAGCCGCAAAATCAAAATCCGACTGGAAGCAGAAGCGCGAAGCTTTGAAGCAATCCCAGAAAGATCGCGAAGCGCAGTTCAAGACAGCTCTCGATCAAAACAAACGTCCTGATCCATCCGTCTTTCAACCAAAATAATAACCGGGCGAGTTCTTCAGTTTGGACGACTTGGATAAGTTCCGTCTACACAGATGTAGCCGTTTGTTTTTCCAATCTGCGGAAGTTTTGGAAGTGCAAAGGTTCTGGTGCCGTCTCCGCCGAAGCGGTTGCCGATCAACGAGTAGAGGGCATAGTTGGTTTTCGTTTCGATGATCTGGCCGTTAGCCTGAGCATATTCCTTGGTTTCGTATCCCGTAGGAAGAGCGAACCAGGTGACTTGCCCGATCAGACAGGCATTTGCCGAAACTGAAGTCAGAAGAAGCGCTAAAGAGAGCCCGAGTGTTTTAAAGTTTTTCATTTTCATTCTCCGTAATTCTTGATTCCAGTAATGGTTAGAGGCGATTTGGCCAGACACCAAAGGACCGGATATAGGCATTAAAATGAGAGGGCGCTCCCGAGCTTGAAGTGCTGGACAGTGCTGGAGCGTTTGGAAGTGCAAAGTTATATTGTCCATCGCCGCCGAAGTCGGAACGAATCAGGGCGAAGAGCATTTGATTGTCTCTGATGGGAAGAGTGCTCCCATCCGCTTTCTTGAAATTCTGAGGAGTGAAAGGCGTTGCGAAGAAACGAATTTCAGTCAGGTAGTTGTCTTCCGGATAGTACAAGGTGTTTGAATCCGTCTCGGAAAGCGTTGATCCCTTTTCGCAGATGCCGGGAGTTAATGTCTCACCATTTGCCAAAACCAAGGGCGCAACATCCACTGCAGGGGCGTAGCCTTCGGGCATGAAGTTCGTGGCGAAGAAAGCCACCTCACCGGTAAAGCAAAGTCCTTGCGCGAACGCAGGGGTCACGATGAAGAGGAGTGCGAGGGTCAGACTCGCGGTTTTCAGTGCTTTCATTTTCAGTTCCTTTTTGGTTTCGGAATGGATTGCTGCGCCGTATATAGCATTGATTGGGCGGCAAGTCTCTACCAAAAGGGAGTCGGATCCCTTTCCACCTTTCCAATGATTTCAGGTGGTTTGAGTTTGGCTTGCTGCTTTTTAAACTAATGTTAGATACAAAAGCCTGGACCGATGCCCCTTTTCTATGTTAGGTTCGCGGCGCAGGTAATTCAAAGGAACTACATATGAAACGACTAATGACCGGAATGTTGATGATTTTTGCAGCTCAAGGCGTACAGGCGATGGACCTCGAAGGTTCGTCCGCTCATGATGAAGCGATGGTTGGCGGTGCGATGTCACCCGAAGCCTCACACACGCTTCAGATTGTTTATGATCTGGACGGAATGCAACACGCAATCTTCGCCAATTCAGAGCAACTTTTCATGCTGAAGAACGGAAAAATGATTCCGGCAAAAAAACTGACTGCGGGAATGGAAATCCTGACCTCGTCGGGTGAGGTTGCTGTCATTCGTCTGGTCGCTCCGGCGCCGACAAGATAATCCAGACCCCGGATGATGTCAGCGCTCGGAAATGAGATTTTCAAGGCGCTCTTTGGCTCGTTCAATCTATATTATAAAGTAAAAAGCCCTCGGGAACTCTTGTCCCCGAGGGCTTTTTTGCATTTAACGTTTCAGACCTTTTGGGTCATTAATCTTTCGTCCAGCCCGAGATGCCTTCTTTGAAGTGCTTCACGTTGGTGTAGCCTTTTTCGCAGGCTATCTGTGCGGCTTTATGCCAGGCAGTGCACGCAGGTCCACCGCAGTAAGCGACGATGAGGGTGTTTTTGTCTTTTGGAAGCAGATTGGTGAAATCTTTTTTGTGACTGCCGAAGTGAATTGCACCCGGGACATGATTCTTTTTGAAGCTCTCGTCACTGTTCACATCCACGATGAAGGCATCGGGTTTGCCGGCAACTGCTTTAAGGTCCGTCTTGCTGATGAGTGGGAAGGCTTCCTCACTCTTGCAATCCATCGTTTTGGTTTCAACGGTTTTAGTCTCGGCCGCATGAGCGGGAATCGTCAGGGCGAACAAAAGTGCGCATACAGTAAGTTTCATGGAATTCTCCTCCGGTTATGAGAATAGTGTAGTTCGAAACTGTGGAAGAACAAAGTATTGCAGATGAGTTTTAAAGGGACAGGTCCGCCTTTTTAAGGTAACGCACCTCACCTCCATGAGTAATCGGATACCTTTTATGGGGCTCTAATCTGAGCGACCCTGCACCGGACGATGCGAACGGATTCGGCAGGGCATTTGAGTTCGGGCGCCCGAAGTGTGGCTCCCGGTTTGTAGATCGCAGATTGATTGCGATTCCAGGAAGAATGTTTTTTGGAGGTCGTTTTTAATTTGACGGTGTTTTTTCGAGGCGGACTTCAAGTTGGATAACGCAAAACACATCGCCCCGAATTCGCGGCAGGATTCTCCTGCTTCGATCGTTTCATTTTTTCACCTTCAAATTTCAAAAACACGCATTCAAGCATTCCTGCGCCATTTAAATGCGAAAAATCGGCTTTCAAAAACCCATGATAGCGTTTCTTCATGACGAATTACTCACTCCTTTCGGACCACGAACTTCACGAAAAAACTCTCCAGAGCGCAGCTCAGGAAAAGTCAGCTACTTTAAGACTGCTTGAACATCTCGCCGAAGTGGACTCGCGGATGCTTCACGCTCGGAGAGGGTTCTCCAGTTTATGGGAATATGTCCACCTTGCTCTCGGTTATTCTGAATCACAAGCGTCCGAACGAGTCAGCGCAATGCGCTTGATGCGAAAAATCCCTGAAGTGAAATCCGCGGTCGAGCAAGGTTCCATGACACTGACTTCAACCCTCAAACTCGCAACTTTCGTGAAACGGGAAAAGGTGAACATGGAAGCCACGATTGAATTACTCAAGGAATGCGAGGGGAAAAGTACCCGTCAGGTGGAAAAGATCCTGATTGCAAAAGCGGAAAGACCGGAAATGCTACCGTTCTCGCTTCATGCGGAAAGAGTTGATCGGGTGAGTGACTGTCTTAGTAAAGTCCAGTTTACAGCGGATGAAGAGTTTTTGAGTTTGATGGAAAGAGCAAAGCAGATTACCTCCAGAAGTCTTGTAAGCGGGGCGGAGATGAAAGAAGTTCTCAAGATAGCTTTGAAGGAGTTTGTTCAAAAACACGAACCAAAAGCCCACACTGACAAAAAGAATCAAGAACAGAAACAGAAAACACCTGTCTCACTTCGGGCGGCCGAAGTCGTTCGTGAAAATCCTTCCAGATACATTCCTTCGGGACTGAAAACTCAGGTTCGAATCCGATCGAAAGATCAATGTGAGTTTGTAGATGGACTTACGGGGCGGCGTTGCGGGCAGAAGAGGTTTCTGGAGTTCGATCATAAGATACCGTTTGCAAAGGGAGGGAGGCATTCTCTGGAAAATCTCCGTCATTATTGTCGTACTCATAACGCTTTTCATGCGGTTCAAACTTACGGGAGAAAGAAAATGGAGCAATTTCGCTGGACTTGAGGTGTTTTGGAATTTGCCAGTGCTTACTGATGGCTTCTCTGGATCTTGGGCTGCCAAAGGTGAGGAGGCTAGAAGGTTTCAGAGGGAGCTTATTTTGATGGCGCTCACTGGAGGCTAAAAACCCTTTGGGTTTAGCATCTCGTTAAAAGTTTTAAACTCCTTTGGTGTCAGCGCCCCAGAGTAACTTGTGAAGCTGGAGTTGAAAACGAACCGGGAGTTGATCCTGGAGAATGAGATTCGCAAGGCGCTTCGGTTCGATACCTTCGTAGGTACCCGGGGATCCAAGAGTCTTCATTACCGGTGAAAAGAGAATCTCGTTTGTTGGAAGGTTCTTCGTTTTCACGATGTCCTTTGCCCAGTGGTAATCGCTTTCAGATGTGATCACGAACTTGATTTCATCGTCCTTTTTCAGGTGCTCGAAATTCTTCTCGTAGAATCCGCGATTCATCTTCGAACCCGGAGTTTTGATGTCCATCACGATGCGTGCTTTTTTAGACGCTTCGGCAATGGAGACTTCACCGTGAGTTTCGATGCTGACCGTATAGCCTTCCTGATTCAGAAGATCGATGAAGGGAAGGGTGCCGCGCTGAAGAAGGGGCTCGCCTCCGGTCATGAGAACATGCTTCACCTTGTATTTACGGATTTCGTTTAGAACTTCCTCGAAGCTCATCTTCTTTCCGCCGTGGAAAGCGTAAGCCGAATCACAATAGGTGCAGCGGAGGTTGCAGCCGGTCAGGCGCACGAATACAAACGGAACTCCGATGAGCGAGGTTTCGCCCTGAAGGGAATAAAAGATTTCAGTGATGAGTAAACCTGAGAAAGCCATGTTTGTGTCGTGTGTTTATATACGATCGCCCTGAAATGAGAAAGGCGCGAATGATAGTGTATCATCCGCGCCTTTAAAATATGAAGAGAGGGTCCTTGGGTTCAACGGATGGGGAAGATCCGATGAATTCACGCTAGGGACCCCCCTTTGAAACCTTTTTAGGCTTCCTCACCTTTGGCAGCCCAGCCAGCATGGATCCTCGGGGAAAGACCTTTAGCTCTGTGGTTTTGCGTCTCTGGAGTTTCCTCCAGGTTGCCTTTTTCAAAAGGGGTAATGGGATATTCCCGCCTCTTCATCGAGCCTAATCCATTAGACTCTCTAATTTTCGAAGATCACCGTTAAGCAATCTTCATAATTAGATTCTAACGCAACGCAGTATGAATGCAAGAGTAAATTAATATTTTTTGGAGGTCCTGACGTTTAAAGGGTATTTTGGAATGGCCCATGAGCCAGTTTCTACGAGTTTCATTGATGTGGTTTTTCGCGCTATTGCTTCAGACCCACAGTGCCTGGGCCGTGAAGAATTTTGAGAATGAAATCGAGCGGGACATTCCGCTTCGTAAATCTCTGCCGATCTACTTACAACACAAGACCGGAAGCATCACCATCCAAGGGTGGGTGCAGGACCGCGTCCGGGTGAAGATGAAAAGCCATGTGCTGGCAGACTCCGAAGCGCAGGCAAAGCAGGCCTTCGACAAGCTTGGCTTGATCTCACTTGAATCCCTCGACCGCTTTGAAATGCGGGTCGGTCACAAGCAAGGCGTAGACCTCGTTTCCAAGATGAAGGATCAGCTTCAGAACTCGGTCCAAGTGGATCTCGAAATCAAGGCTCCGCTCCAGAGTGATATCACCATCGTGTTAGGCGATGGCAAACAGCTCAAGATTGAGTCGTGGCATGGCGGGGTGACGATTCTGGGGAAAAACAACAATCTCCAGTTCTCGAAACTTTCCTTAGTCCGTCCGCTTTCCATTAATTGCGTCGAATGCGACACCCAGATTCGCGACTCGAAATTCGGGGGCCATTTGTTCCTCGGATCAAAAGCACTGCTCCTTTCAAACGTGGAAGCAACTCCATCGGTCTCGATTGATGAATCGAACGAGGAAATCCGGATCGAGAATTCCAGAGGCGTGATGAGCGTCAACACCAAGACCGGACGCATGAGTGTTCTCAAGTTTAATGGAAACCTGAATTTTCAAAGTATCGACGGAGGCGCTGACATCTCTGGCTTTCAGGGAAACCTGAACGTTCAGACCCAGACCGGGCAGGTCGTCGTCGATGTCGATTCAATCCAGAAACAGCTGAATGTCGATACCGACAAGAGCGATATCCAGCTAGCGCTTCCGCCACAGTTCGAAGGAGCGCTGGATCTCTCCAGTCTTCGCGGTGAGGTGGTCGTCCAGTTCGCTTATGAATTGAAGCACGCGGGATCAGACACCTACGGTCCTTCTTCGCCCGGGCGGATTGATGGACAGATTGGTTCAAACGCCTCGGTCAATCTTCATGCTTACACCAAACAGGGTGGCGTGCGTTTGATCCGGAAGGCGCCAGCACGATGAAGTTACTCGTGATCCGGATGAGCAGCCTTGGCGACATTCTTCTTTCATTAAGCTTTCTCGAGAGCCTTCCTGAAAACGTCAAGGTGGACTGGATTGTTGCATCTGAATTCGCCTTCGTACTGAATGGTCATCCCAAAATTGACCGGGTGATTTCTTTTCAGAAGAAGCAAGGGTTGAAAGGGTGGATTCGTTTGGTCCGGGAGCTGAGTGCGGAGCCCTATGCAGCCCGGGTGGATCTTCATCGCACGCTTCGTTCTCGAATTGCATTCGTCCTTTTCCGTCTATTTGATTTGAAGAACCTTCAACGGGTTCCCCAATATTCGATTTCAAAAGAGCGCCTGAAGGCGCTCCTGAACCTCACGTTCAAATCTTCGCTTCCCGAGGGCCTGCGTCCGACTCCTTTCTGGATGCGCTTTGCCCGTCTTGCGCTTGAAGTACTGCCCGCACCCCTGCGCCCGATTCAACCGCCTTCGTACCTTCCAGTTTTGAAGGCGTCTAGTGTCGATGAAGAGACAGTTCTAAAAAAGTACGACCTTCGTACAAAAGGTTATTACGGCCTCATGCCGGCATCTCGCTGGGCGAGCAAGGAATGGGGGCCGGGGAATTATTTTGAACTCGCGGTTCAAATGAAGTCGACCGGGCTTCTGCCACTTCTTCTTGGCCGTGAAACGGATTTTGCCTGCCAGGAGTTAAGAACAAAACTTCAAGTCGCAAACATTCCATTTCAATCCGCTCTTGCGGAACCTGACTTTAAGAAAACGGCAGTTCTTCTCAAACATGCAAAATTTTACGTCGGTGGAGACACTGGTCTTGCGCATCTTGCGGAAGCAGTCGGAACTCCAAGTCATGTGATTTTCGGTCCAACCCGGCCAAGCCTGGGTTTTGGTCCGTGGAGAAAAGAAAGTCACTCCGTCTTCATTCCGCTCATTTGTTCGCCTTGCTCAAAAGACGGAAGAACCTGTTATCGCTTTGGTGATGAGTATGCCTGCCTCCGGAACCTTCCCGTCGAAGACGTGAGAAAGGCTCTGTTATGATGCCGTTCTGGCTGAATGGTATTGCGAAGTTGCAGGAAGCGCCCTTTCTTAAGGCTCTCGGAGTGCGGGATGCCCGGAGTGAGGCGTGGAGAGCGGCGCTCAAACTCGAAGGAACAGTGGAAGCCGAGACCGTGTGGTTTCATGCCGCGAGTGTGGGGGAGCTTGAGATGCTTCGCGCTCTGATCGATGATTTCACTGCCCGTGGAATCAAAGTCGGTGTGACCTGCTTTTCTGATTCCGCACTGAAAGCGCTAAGCGCACTCAAGGATAAAACGGTTTACGCTGCTCTTTCTCCAAAAGAGACCGAATGGGGACAACTCTTCGATCATTTCAAAGTGAACAAACTCATCGTCAGCAAGTACGACCTCTGGCCGGGTCTTGCGCTTGCGGCTGCCAAACGAAACGTTCCGGTCATTGTGATCAATGCTCGAATGGGTGGCGGTTTGAAAATTCTCCGTTCATTGTTTCAGTTCTCAGGCGAAAAGCTTCCTCGCTTTCACTTTTTCTCCGCACGGAAAAAAGACGCAACTACTCTTCAAGATTTCAGCAAAGACGCACCGATTGAACTCTCGGTTGACCCGCGCTTCGAACGGGTGGCAAGAAGAGTGGAGGTTCAGGATAAACGGGAGCAGGTTCAGGAGTGGATCCGGAAGCTTGCGTCCCACTCAAAGCCTTACGGGATCGTCGGAAGCGCCTGGATTGAAGATCTGGCCCTTCTTGCTCCGGCCCTTCACGGCACAGAGGACACCTTGCTCGTTGTTCCTCACGACCTGATCCCGTCCAAGGTGGACGAGATGCGCGCCTTCCTGAATGACGAACTTCCGGGACGTTTTGTAATCGTGGACCAGATGGGCCTGTTGGTTGAACTCTACGCCCTTGCAGACTGGGTCTTCGTCGGAGGCGGGTACGGAAAGGGCGTTCACTCAACCCTCGAACCTTCGGTGTACTCCGTTCCAATCGCCTGCGGACCGATCAAGGTGGAAGATTTCCCCGAAACAGATGAGTTGATTGAAAATTCCGTGCTCACGGTGTGCAATGACGAGGCAGATATCCGAAAGTGGCACCAATCCCTCAAAACCAACATCAAGCGGACTTACCCTTCAGTGGCCGAAAAGCGGGAACGCTACCGGACCCTCCTTGAAGAGTGTCTACGGATTCGATAGGCTTTAGAAAATGGAACTGAGTCACTCTTACGATTTCGTGATCCTGGGCGAGCATCCTGCAGGTTTGTGGGCTGCAAAGCAGCTGCTTTCGCTTGGCCAGAGGGTTCTGATCATCCCGATGGGATTTGATCGGGGAGCGAATGTCCTTCCTCGTTCGGTCGCAGCTGCGTTCCAGATTCCTGAAAGCGACTACTCCAGCCGCGAGTCGAATCCGATTCAGATTCTCGCCGGCGGCAAACGGGTTCGGGTTTCGCCCACTCAAGCCGAGTTCCAAGACGAAATTCATTTCAATTATGGTGCCCCCTTGAAGGCGGGCGAAGTGCCGAAGACGGATCTGCTTCGAGGGCTCGCGTATCTGGTTCGGGGTGCCGAAACCGGTCCATCACTTCCAGACGACTGGGCTCTGATTTCAAGCCAGCTTTTCGACACCGTTTATTTTGAGAAGGAAAAAGGGTGGTTGAACCGCTTCATGCTTCAATCCCTGAAAGCGCAGGGGGCGAGCATTGCGCCTCTCCGAAGTCTTAAACAAGTTTTCGTCGATCGCAAATCACTCGTGGGCGTGCAGCTTGCTGGCACATCTAAAATGATCGCGGTGAAAGCTTGTTTCCTGAATGCTCAAGTGGAAATTTTGAATACTTTTTTCAACGAACGCCTTTCTCTCAAGTCAGCGCCGATCTCCTGGAACTTTGAAATCGTCTTTGAATGTGGCCTCGATTTCCTGCCCGTAGGCCTTACGACCAAGATGATCTATGTCGAAAAGGATGCTCCGATTCTTGAGGTCAATCACGAGACGCCAGGTCGTTTCAGGCTAAAAACTTCACTCCCACTTTCCATTTCTTCCATGGACCGGGGAGAGCAGAGAAGGCTTGCCGAGCGGATGCTTAGGGTCGCTGAAAATCTTCTGCCTGATCTTTCCTACAACATTAAAAAAGTCACCCCGGATCTGAGAGATCCGGATCGCGCGATGTCGATTGAACTCCCGGGCCTCTATCCATTCCAAGAGCTGAAACGCATTCCGGCGGATCTCCTGAACTACGGTGCGGGGTCCACCCTTGGCTTCCAGACGCCGGTTCAAAACCTCTTCATCTCAAATGAGGAAGTCTATCCAAAGCTTGGAATTTGGAGCGGATATCAGGCAGTTACCCAGGCTCTCGATCAATTCGGGAAGCGGGAGCAGCGGCCAGAGTTTTCTAAAGTTCAAATCTAAACGCATGCTCAATTAGTTTTTTCCCCTTCTTCAGGCTAATTTATACATAAAACTTAGGTAAAGAATTGACTTGCAGCGTAACGACTGATAGGGTCGAGCCAATTTTGAAGTAAATCATTAGAAAGTACAGGATCTAAAATGAAACTCCTCTCTATCTTCTTGTTGTCCGGATTATTGATGAATCAAGCCTTTGCAGACAATCGGTATGCATGTCGTACCCAGGATGGCCGCGTTTCATTTAGTTTTTCCGCCGAGCCAGGATCGTTGCGTGATGCTTACGACATCAAACTTGCGATTCTCGGCGCGAAGAAGAAGGTGTTTAGCGGAGACTGTTCCGGGAGCGACGTCTCCAGTAGTAGTCTTTGGACCGAATTTACTGTAACCGGCTGCGACCTCAGACGTAGGAATGCATTGGGCATCGGAGTTAGCGACGGTTTTTATCAGTTTGCGGTCGCTCACAATTCCGACGGCACTGTTGAGGGTACGATGGATCTCTACTCTAAGAAGTACGATCTCGCTCTTCGAAATCCTCCTCTGGTGTGTGAAGTAGTGACGCAGTAAGAGCTCTTTCTAAAAAACTGATTTAACGTCCAAGCGGCGCACACAAACATAAATAATTCATGACCGGGGCTTTTGATCAAAGCTCCGGTCATTTTTTTTAGACTTGATCACCTCTCTGCGGGGAATCGAGAGGTGTTTTTGGAAAAGGTTTTTATTAAAATATTGCATTGCGTCATTAAATTTGATATAAGACTGCCCATGATGCGGGATCAAGCTAAATGGATCGGGTTTGCGTTGGGTGCACTGGTGGCGATTTCGGTGCTGGCGCAGCAGTCTCATGCGGCAGTCGAAGTGGAAGCCATTTCGAATGATGCCCCTTTGAGCCTGAACGATTCCCCGGCGCCGAAGATGCCGGACGACGAGGTCTATTACAAGCACGAGCTCGTGAAGCCTCAGGAAGTGAAGATCACGACTCACAAGTCTTCCGCTGAAGCTTACCGGGCTGATCCCACCGAACTTTCCACCGTCGAGAGCACTTATGGCGTGATGACTGAACGACGTCAGGGCCTGGCTCTTTATCTCGCGCCTTACGCCGGAATGAGCAACGTGTTTGGCAGTAACGGGGGTGCCGATTTCACTCCAAAGTATGCAGCCGGTGCGACCGGAGGCTTGGTCATCTCGTCCAACATGCTCGTGTTTGGAAGTTTTACTTACAGCAATCAAAGCGTCACGAATCCGTCGACGAATGCGGTTTCCATGTATTCGCTCGACCGGACAGACCTCATGGACTTCAAGGCGATGAGCCTCGAAGGTGGCGTTCGCTTATATATTCTTGGAAGAGAATCCCGTATTCGCCCGTTCTTTTCAGGCGCCTTGGGATGGACCCGGGGCTCGCTTCAGTATGCGGGTAACAATCTCCAGACACTTTCCTCAGTGGGAGCGATCTACGCAAATGAGTTCACCTTCAACCAATATGGCGTCTCGGGTGAGCTCGGGGCGGAGTTTGCGATCACTCGACAGATCGTGTTGAATGCATCTTATAAAATCACCGCGGCGCTCGCCAGCAACACCTCCGCAGATGGTCAAAGTGCCTCAAACTATGATTCCACCAAGGTTGCTGTCGGCAACTCGTTGAGTCAGAGCGCATCTTCCATCCTGGCTGCAGGACTCGGCATTTACTTCTAAGCGTTTATTCCCTAAGCTATGGGAATATGAACCATTTTGAGCTCAAAATCCTTCCCGTCCAAGGTCACAACATCGCCCATCTCTACTTCGACTTGAAGGGAGAGAAGGTGAACAAGTTCAACCGTGAGGTCATGGCTGAATTTGAAACACTCGTGAAGACGCTGAAAGAAAAAGCGAAGGACATTGAAGCTCTCGTTCTCTTCTCGAAAAAACCAGGAAACTTCATCGCCGGTGCGGACATCACTCTCTTTCAAGCGACGAAGACTGCTGCTGAAGCGGAAGAGCTTTCCCGCGCAGGACAGGATCTTCTGAATCACTGGGAAGACCTTCCATTCCCACGGGTCGTTGCGATCAACGGAACCTGCATGGGTGGTGGCTGTGAGCTTTCTCTCGCAAGTACCGCGATCGTCATGTCGAATGATCCGGGCGCACGCATCGGTCTTCCAGAAACCATGCTCGGCGTGGTTCCAGGCATGGGTGGTTGCATCCGCATGCCTTGGAAAGTCGGTCTCGCGACCGCACTCGACCTCATTCTTTCAGGCAAGACACTGACCGGCGAAAAAGCACTAAAACAAGGCTTGGCTGACGCTCTTCTTCCGAAAGAAGCATTTGATGAATACGCGGTGAAATGGGTGGTTGCCAATCTCTCCAAGTTGAAAAGCGGCGAGCGCATTGCGAAGGAACCGAAACTGGGCGGCGCAGGCGGCCCGGTTGGAGCTTTGCTCGAAGGAAATCCAATTGGTCGTAGCGTGATCTTCAAAAAAGCGCGTGAGGGCGTACTCGAGAAGACCAAGGGCGCTTACCCGGCTCCACTCGAAGCGATCAAAGTAATGGAAGACTCCGGCACTCACTATCAAGGTGACTTCCGGAACGAAAAACGCGCACGCGCGATGGGAATCGAAGCAAAAGCTTTCGGCAAGATGGCTGAAACCGATATTTCCAAAAATTTGATTCGTCTTTTCTTCCTGACTGAAAGTGTGAAGAAATCAAATGGTCTTCCTGAAGGAAAAACCGCTGACACGAAAAAGATCGCTTCCGGTGCCGTACTGGGTGCAGGGGTGATGGGCGGCGGGATTGCCCAGCTTTTTGCGGAAAAAGGCATCTCCGTTCAAATGAAAGACATCGCGGTTCCAGCGCTTGAACTCGGCGTTCAATCCGCACTCTCCATTTTCAAAAAGGGATTGAAGCGCAAGGCATTCAATCAACGCCAGTTTGACCAGCGTCTCGCTCGGATCGCTCCAACCCTGACTTACGAAACCTTCCCGGGTTCACAAATCGTGGTGGAAGCCGTGATTGAAAAAATGGAAATCAAGCAATCAGTACTGAAGGAAGTGGAAGGCCACGTTCATGAAGATTGCATCATCGCGACCAATACTTCTTCTCTTTCCGTAACCAAGATGCAGAGCGTGCTCAAGCGTCCTGAAAACTTCTGCGGAATGCACTTCTTCAATCCGGTTCACCGCATGCCACTCGTGGAAGTGATCCGCGGTGAACAGTCTTCAGACCTCGCGGTCTCCCAGATCTATCAATTCTCCAAACAAATCGGAAAAACCCCGATCGTCGTAAAAGATTCTCCGGGTTTCCTCGTGAACCGTCTCCTCATGCCTTATCTGACTGAGGCTGCGATCATGGTTTCCGAAGGCGTTAAAATCGAAGAGATGGATCCGGCACTCCTCAAGTTCGGGATGCCAATGGGCCCGATGGAGCTCATCGATGAAGTGGGTCTTGATGTCGGCGATAAGGTCGCGCACATCCTTCACGATGCTTTCGGTGAACGCATGCAGCCACCGAGCACGTTCGAGAAACTTCTGGCACAGAAGCGTCTCGGTAAGAAATCAGGCGCAGGTTTCTACCTCTATTCCGGCAAGGATAAGAAAGACAAAACGCTTGATCCGAACATCTATCAAATTCTGGGTCTGACTCCGACCTCGAACAAGCTCACTGAGCAGGAAATCGTTGATCGCTGCGTGCTCACCATGGTGAACGAAGCGGCTCGCTGTCTCGAAGAGAAAGTGACTGACAGCCCTGAGTCGGTTGACCTTGGAATGATCATGGGAACCGGTTTCCCTCCATTCCGCGGTGGTCTCCTCCGTTTTGCGGACAAGACCGGCCTTCAGAACATCGTGAATCGTTTAGGCGAACTCGCGAAGAAATACGGCAAACGTTTTGAGCCGTCTGAAGCATTGAAGAGCTACGCTGCCCGCGGTTCCTTCTACAAAGCATGAACTGGGTCCGCTTCATCGCCAAACGCTACCTGAAGGCGAAACGCAATACTCGCTTCCTGAATCTGAGTACCGCGCTCTCCATGGGCGGAATCGGGCTTGGGGTGACGGCGATCATTGTTGTTCTCTCCGTCATGCGTGGATTTGAAGGACAGCTTCGCGAGAAGCTCGTTGCTTCCGATCTTCACGTGCTCGTGACTCCTGAAAGTTCATTCCCGGGTTTTGATCAGGGCTTTGTTCCAAAGAGCGCTTTGAATAACTTCCCGGCACTTCCGGCGATGGCGACGAGCAAGGATGTTTCACTTTTAAGCTACAACCTCAGTGCCGAAGTCGTCGTCCGTTCTGGAACCAAGGTTTCGGGTGTTCAGATCAAAGGCGTTGATGAAAATCGCTTCGCCAAGATCAAACAAAATCTGACTGAGGAAGCGCTTCCCCAGATGCTCATCGATCGCGACGGGCCGGATGCGGTTCACTTTCAGGGTGTGTTTATCGGAAAAGAGCTGTCTTATGAGATGGGACTCATTCCGGGAGACTTCATCACCGTGATTTCTCCTTCCCAGATGGATGGTCCGTTCTCAAACATTCCGCGCATCAAGCGTTTTGTGGTGCAGGGGATTTACCATTTCGGAGTTCCTGAGCAGGAATCGAGCATCATCTATACGACGATCGAGAACATGGAGAGCTTCCTTCGCAAGAAAGGCTTTGTGAGCGAGATCGAGGTCACTCTCAAGGACTCGTCCAAGTCGGAAGAGTTCGTCGAGAAGTTCCGGAAAGACCTTCCGGGGCTCAGACTCCGCGACTGGAACGAATTGAACTCCAGCATCTTTGCTTCCATGAAGCTTGAGCGAATGGCGATGTTTCTGATTCTGCTCTTCACCGTCGTGATTGCGAGCTTGAACATCGTTTCTACTCTCAGTCTTCTCGTTCAGGAGAAACTGAAGGAGATTGCGATTCTAAAAACCCTGGGCGCTCGCAAAAAGGACATCTCAGGCATCTTTCTTTGGAAGGGTGTGCTCGTGGGCGGAAGCGGTGTCGTCTTTGGGACAGGCATTGCGCTTTTGATCTGCATCATTCTTAAGAAAACGAATTTCATCGCCCTTCCGGATGTTTATTATGACCGCAACATTCCGGTGGTCTTTGATCTGACCTATTTCATCGGCGTTCCGGTGATCTCCTTTGCAATCGTGTGTCTTGCATCGTATTTTCCGGCGAGCAAGGCAGCCAAACTCACCCCGCTGGAAGGACTCCGTCACTGATGTTTACCGGTATTGTTCAAAAAGTAGCCAAGGTTCTGGATTTCAAGCAAACGTCGCCGACGGCTTATGTGCTGAAGATCACCAATCCCTATGCCGGGGACAAAAATGAATCCGCAATTGGACTGGGCGAGAGTATTGCGAACAACGGAGTCTGCCTGACGGTGACCCATTGGGATGACAGCTTCCTTCAGTTCGATCTGAGCCCGGAAACGATCCTTCGCTCTTCCCTGGGACGCTTGAAAACAGGCTCCAGAGTCAATCTCGAACGTTCCTTGCGTCTGGGAGACCGGATGTCCGGGCACTGGGTTCAGGGCCACGTAGACGGCACTGCAGAGATCGTAGCGATCGAAGAAGCGGAGAAGGGCTACTTTGATCTGACGATCAAGCCGACCGATCTGAAGCTTCTCCGGTACTGTGTAAAAAAGGGTTCGATCACCGTCGACGGGATCTCGCTTACGATTCACGATTTAACCAAGGAAACCCTGCGATTTCAGATCATTCCGCATACTTGGACTGAGACCGATCTGCCAGATTTAAAACCTCGCGATTTAGTGAATATTGAGGTAGATATATTGGCAAAATATATTGAGAGATTCGAGCAACATGACAGAGAAACTTAAACGGGCAGTTGAGGCTTTGAAGAGTGGCCAGATGGTCATTCTCATTGATAGTGAAGATCGCGAAAACGAAGGCGATCTCGTCCTCGCAGCCGAGTTCTGCACTCCTGAAAAAATGAACTTTCTGATCCGCGAAGCCTGCGGACTCGTTTGTCTCTCGCTTGAAGCCGAGCAGGTGGATCGCCTTGGCCTTCCGCCGATGGTTCGCGACAATAACAGTCCGAGACAAACCGCATTCACCGTCTCCATCGAAGCCACTCATGGAGTTTCAACCGGGATCTCTGCTTCTGACCGGTCACATACTGTACTCGTCGCTTCTGATCCGAAATCCATCGCGAAAGACGTCGTGGCTCCCGGACACATCTTCCCGCTTCGCGCGGTGAAGGGCGGGGTGATTGAACGTGCAGGTCACACGGAAGGATCCATTGAACTTTGCAAGCTTGCGGGCCTCCGTCCGGCTGCTGTGATCTGTGAGATCATCAACGAAGACGGATCCATGGCGAGAAAGCCGGACCTCGACAAGTTCGCAGCAAAACACAATATCCCGATTGTGACGATTGAAGAACTCATCAACTACGTTGCAGCTCACTCCCAGTGGCTTGCCGTCAGTCATGCGGCCAATTTTCCGAACCGCTTTGTTGCCGAAGGCGGCCACGAGTGGAAGATTCAGAGTTTTAGAAACGAATTCAATGGTGCGGAGCACGCGCTTCTCATCACCGAAAATCTCGAAGGCAAGGCGCCTTCCGAGCTTCCGATTGTGCGCATTCATTCTGAATGCCTGACCGGCGATGCGCTCGGATCCCTTCGCTGTGACTGTGGTTTTCAGCTCGAAGCTGCAATGAGAACCATTTCCGCATCAAAATCCGGTGGAGCGATTGTTTACCTGAAAAATCAGGAAGGCCGCGGAATCGGACTCTGGAACAAAATCGAAGCGTATTCCCTTCAGGACAAGGGCAAAGACACATTTGAAGCAAACGTGGAGCTTGGGTTTCAGCCGGATTCCCGTCTTTACCACGATGCTGCGAGCATTCTTTGCACCAAGGGATTGAAGAAAGTCCGTCTTCTCACTAATAATCCGACCAAGATCGAACAGCTCAAGCAGTTCGGGATCGAAATTGCAGAGCGTGTTTCAATCGAGATGAAAGCGCTCCCGACCAACGAGTCTTATCTCAAAACCAAGCGCGATAAATTCAAACACCAGTTCGACAACCTCTAGTTCAAAGGACCTGATCATGAAGCTTGCGATCGTCACCAGCCGTTTTAATGAAGAAGTCACCCGCGGTTTGAAAAAAGGTGTCTTTCAGGTTCTCGCTGAAAGAGGGATCACTCATTTTGAAGAGTTCGATGCGCCCGGCGCATTTGAAATCCCGCTCATCGCAAAAAAACTCGCGAAGTCTAAACGGTTCGACGGTGTGATCTGTCTGGGTTGCGTGATCAAAGGCGATACCGCACACTTCGAATTCATCAGTCTCGGAGCCGCAATCGGCATTCAGCAAGTTGCACTCGAAACCGAAGTGCCGGTCGCATTCGGAATCCTCACGACTTACACAGATGAGCAGGCGGCAGTTCGTTCTCGTGACAACGCTCACAATAAAGGCCGCGAAGCGGCGCTTGCCGTGATCGAAGCGCTCGAAACCATCGCTAAAATCTAAGTCAAAGCGGTCCCGGACCACAGAAGCCCAGCACGCCTTTTGCATTCTCATCAGGCGTGAAGTCGCTGTTCAAAAAGAGCCTTCTTATTTTTTGTTTCACCTCCGCCGCAGGTTTTTCTGCGAGTGCCCAAGGCATTTTTCCGTCGCCATCTCCGACTCCGGGCCCCGTGGCAGTCTCACAATTGCCTCAGGATCTGGTGACACAGGTCTATTTTCAGGATGACCGCTCGCCGTGGCTGAATCGTCCGCTGGATCGTTCCGCGTCTTACGCAGTTACGCAGGAATACGCGCGAAATGCCGAGAGGGTGATGCAGGATCAAAAAACAAAAGAATACGGGCGTCAGGTGGAGCTTTGGGGAAATGGAGTCATTAAACACCATGAGGAGCTCCAGGCACCAGCGGGCGTGGTGATGGCTGGTGCAAAAGTCTGGAATGGAATGCAGAGTCGTTTGATTAATTTTGACGGAGCCGCAGAAGTGAAGGGGGAACTCGTGGGACGAACCCGTACTGCTCAGCTGTCGGTGAACTCCGTGGCCGCAGACACCCGGGTGAAATACGAAGCGGGTGCTCTGGAAGTTGGATTGAAGCGCCTGATTCCGATGATCACGTCGACTGCGGAAATCTGTTACCGGGTTAGCGATCAGACTGCGTTTTATGTTCTCACGCACTCATTCACGAATCACATTTCGATGACGCTTCAGGAAATCCAGTCCAAAATTCAGGAATCCGGAGCCACACTCTCAGCGAGCTATTACGCGCGCTTTTAAACGCCCGTCATCACGCTCGTGTATTTCAGCGTTAAAATAGTCGATCTTCCTTAACCGCAGCAGGTTCTGCTCGACCACAAATGTTGTTTGCACCGATTAAGATGCGAAGGGCACGCCACTTTTTTCGGGGTGCTATTCCACATTTACAGCCCGGCCTGAAAACTGCAGTTCAGTTCGGAACGGACTCTTCCGAATGAAACAGGATATTTGCACATCATGAAGGCACACTGGCCCATTTCCATTTTGTCCTCCCTGTCTTCCCTGGTCAGTATGGCTTTGCCGCTCATTCTGGTCCGAGTCCTGGATCCCAGCACACTTGGATCTTTCAAGATTTTTTTCCTCTACCTCATGGTACTTCCTCCGCTCACGTTCATTGCGGGCGTGAGCAATGGACTTTCTTTCTGGGCGGGGCAGGGGAATGATGGAAAGAAAGCGATTTCCACTTCCGGGTTTCTTTTTCTCGCGCTTTCCGTGCTCTCTCTCGGAGCACTGTTTCTCGGACAAGACTTCCTTGTCAGTCATCTCAATCTTCAGAAGGAATGGATCGGTCTTTTTGCCGTCGCTCTCTTTTTGAGCATTGCTTCGCTCTTTTATGATGACGCAGCAATTGCTACCGGGCGGATCTGGACGGGTGCAATTTTCAATTCGGGATTTGAAATCCTGCGGACCGGCGTCATCATCATCACGGCAATTCTGACGAAGGATCTCTTCGCGATCATCAAGGCTCATATCGTGGTTCAGGCAGTCAAGATGACACTGGGATACATTCTCGCTTTCAAGCAAGGCTTGATTCACTGGGAGTGGGATCCAGCGGTTTTCAAATCCGTAGTGCGGTACGCATTTCCGGTTTCTCTCGCCTTTGTATTTGGTCTCTGGCTGAACTATTCGGATCAGATCATTCTTTCAAAAACAATTTCGGTTACAGAATTTGCGCTCTACACCGTGTGCTGTCTGACCATTCCACCACTTCTGGTACTTGAGTCTTCGGTCACCCGCGTTTTGATTCCGCAGCTGTCTGCGGCATTTCTGGAAGAGAAGATGAGTTACGCAGCGTCACTCTATAAGAAAGCGGTGCGTGAACTTTCTTTCTTCCTGATTCCAGCGGTCGTCGGATTGATCGTTTTTGCGAAGCCTATCATTCTGCTTCTGTTCACGGAGAGATACGTTGCCGGAGTCCCTTATCTGAGACTCTACGCTCTTTGGTACCTGACTCTCATGATTCCACACGATTCTGTTGCCCGGGCTCAAGGGCAGGCGCGCTGGATTCTCGGAAACTTTATCAGCTTCTCGATTCTGACACTTGCGCTTTGCGGAGCGGCCTCGCTTCGTTTCGGAGCAATGGGTGTCTTGACCGGGCTTCTGATCGCCCGTCTCGCCTCCCGCCTGTACACTGTCTTCTATCTGAATCGAAAAATTGGCTGGAAGATCGATGATTTCATTCCAATACAGCATTTGATCATCTTTACGGGCTGGAGTGTAAGTCTCGGGATTGTCTGTACGATCTTAAGGCCCGTTTTTCATTCTGAGATGCTCTGGTTTGTTGTTACCGGAGTCGGGTTCAGTATTGCTTATCTTTCCTTCAATTTCCCGCTCATTTCGGATCATTCGAGTCGTGCCCGGAAGGTTCTCCTTCTGACACCCGGGCTCTTCATCGGCGGTCTTGAGCGCATGATTCTCAATCTTTCTCAGAGTCTGAAGCAGGAAGCAAACTGGCAGCCGCAGGTTCTGGCTTATGACTTTGCTCCGACCGAATCTTCGGGCCAGGATTTGATTGCGTCCTTTCAGTCGCTTGAAATTCCGGTCAAGTCCCAGCAGAAGCCCCCTCGTTTTTCAATCAAGACCGTGGCTCAGATTGTAGTTCATGCCGCTCGCGACGGGGTGACCGTGATCCACACGCATGATCTAGGGGCCTTGATCTACGGAGCCTTTGCGAAGATGTTTCTCTTCAGTCGGGTGAGACTCGTTCACACACAGCATAGTTTTGTGAATTTGAACCGCTCTTGGAAGTATCGCTACTATGAACGGTTCTTCACGCTTTTTGCTGACAAGATTGCCGTCGTGTCTCCGGATACGAAGCTTTCCTACCTGAATTTGGGAATTCCAGAAAAGAAGTTAAGACTGATCGCGAATGGAGTGCTTTTCCCGGCAGCGCCGATTCTGAATCCAGGAGAGCGCTTTGAAAAACGAGAGGAACTCCTGAAGGCACAGCTGAAGAAAACCCGTGATCTCGTTTTCTCCCAGGAGCCGGTGAAAAAATTCTGGCTTCTCTATCTCGCGAGACTTCACCCGGGCAAGGGGCAGGATCATGCCCTCAAGCTCTGGAGCGGACTCTCTCCTGAAATGCGGGCACAATCCGTTCTTATTTTTATCGGACCGGAAACGGAAACCGGCGCGAAGGCCCACCTTGAAGCGCTTGCCAAAACGGTTCCCGATCGGGACAAGGTGATTTTCGCAGGAGGATCGGACATGCCATTGGAATGGATGCGGGTTTCGGATGTGTTTTTGTCCTGCTCTGAATTCGAAGGAATGCCGCTCTCACCGGTGGAGGCTCTCGGATGTGGAGTTCCAGCGATTTTGTCTGAGATTCCAGGACATGAATTTTTGAAGTCTCACGCAGACCTCTATGCTCTCGACCGGCCGGAACTGGGAGTTCAGGCAGTGACTCGGGTCTATAACGATTCGAAACGGGATGAAATTGGATTCCGTCGCAAGAAATGGACTGACGCTCAAGTGATTCGCGATTCATTCACCCCGGGTGCCATGGCAAAACAATACGAGAAGCTCTATGAAGGGAAAGACCGATGATCACCCATGTGTTCAATTCTTCCATTGTCAGTGGTCCTGAAACACTCGTTATTCCTGCTTTGAACAGTCTGGAAAAAGAGGTGAGCATCGTGTTTCTGGTGGAGACACGTCAGTGGGAGCAGGCCCAGAAGCCCATTGAATACGCGAAAAATCTCGGACACAAGGTTTACCCGGTTTCGGTTCGGAAGCGTTGGGACAAGCAAGCGTTCCAAGAGCTGAGAGACGTTCTGGACAAAATCAAGCCTTCGATTGTTCATGCGCATGATGTGAAGGCGAGTGTGTATCTTCGCCAGGCAACGCTCGTTCGCCCAGGCTTCAAAGCGAGTCTCGTTTCAACTCATCACGGAGCGGCTTATCGCAAGGGCAAGATCCGTCTCTACGAAGAATATTATGTTCGTTTCATCCTCCCTCATTTCGACAAAGTGCTTTGTGTTTGTGAAATCGACCGCAAGTCGATCATTCGAAGAGGCGTGCCCGAAGAAAAAGTGTTTATTCACCTGAATGGTACGGATCGCCTGAGAGTGGAGCCGGAGGAAAAGAAAAAGATCGCTCACGAGATCCGGGCTCGGTGGAAGCAACTGGTTCCGGGGCTGCCTGATCCGGATAAGGCGATCTTTCTCGGGGCAGTAGCGCGTCTCAGTCCGGAGAAGCGTCATGATCGCATGCTTCACGTGCTTCAATTTCTTCACTCATCCCATCGAACCCTCCGCCCAATCCTTCTATGTTTTGGAACAGGAGCGGAAGAGGGGCGATTGAGAGCGCTCGCTTGGCAGCTCGGCATGGAAGATCATGTTTTCTGGATGGGTTATTCTCCGACCGTCAGTAACGAGATGGCAGGGTTTGATCTCGTGCTTTCACTTTCAGATGGCGAAGGGATTCCCATCAGTCTTCTTGAGGCTGGTTGGGCGGGTACACCGGTGGTTGCAACCGAAGTGGGCGGAATCCCGGATCTCATTTCATCTCATGAATACGGCCTTCTGGTCAGACGAGAACACCGGAATGCGGAGATCGCCTGGTCCGTGCAGGACATGCTTTTGAATCGGCCGAAGATGAAACAGGTCGGGCACGCGTTTCAAGCACGAGTGATGAGCAAGTTTTCACAAAAGGCGTGGCTTGCTCGACTGAATGAGATCTATCTGAACTGATTCACAGGCGTCCAACTTTGCCGACTTTTGAAGTCCCAATTTGCGACTTCAAAGATTCTCCTTCATTTTCAATTAGTTGGCGCCTCCAGATAATTGGAGTGAGAGTTGTCTTTGCAGGATTGGTCTGCTGACACTCCTGACTTGATATTTACATAAGTTAAGTGTAACATGCCGGACTATGAAAACGATCCATCTGTCCTTGTTCATGAGTCTCTTCCTTGCAACCGTTTCCGCCAAGGCAGCGGATGTAGTTCTGGTCGCCGGTGAGACCCGTAATGCCGAAGTTCAAGGTTGCGGAAAAGGGCAGTACGGAGAGGTGACTTCCACCCGGGGAACAGACGGCCAAATCCTCCTGAGCGCGACTTGCAAGGCTGCCAATATCACTTGTGGATATCGGAATTCCGGCTTGCTTGGCAGCATCGGCGGTCAGGACAAGGTCATTACCGTGATTGTAAAGATGGATTCACAGCCGGACCAGCAAACGGAACTGACTTACGCGACCCATGATCAAATGATGACAGCTCTTCATCAGATGCTTGCGGATGGACGCTGTACGAAAGCAGAAACGCCAGTTCTGGGCGCTGACGGATACTATTTTCCCTGATCTAGAAAAGTACGCTTAAACCGCGAGCCAGGTCTGAATTCGCCCGGTGGCCGAGACGATTTTTGGCGTGCTCGATGTTCGCATGGGAATGAAGAACATCTCCCTCACGCGCTGGAGCATTGATGATCTCGGATTTTGATTTGGAAAGATCCCGGATCAAGTGAGCAAGCTCTTTAACCGTGGTCGGCACACCGGTTCCAAGATTGAATACGCTCGCATCCCACTCACTTACCGGAAGATCCAGGGCTGAAGCAATGGTGTTTGCAATATCGGTCACAGGAATGAAGTCCCGGGTTTGAATTCCTGAATTGTGGAGCTGAAGCGGTTTTTGTTCGCGCGCAAGACGACTGAAAATAGTGATGACTCCGGAGTAAGGAGAACTCGGGTCCTGTCCTTCGCCGTAGACGTTGAAGAAACGGAAGATCAGGGAAGGAACGGCATAAAAGCTGGTGTAAAGCTCGATCATTTTCTCAGAAGCATGTTTCTGAGCTGCATAGAACGAAGAGAACCGAGAAGAGACTTCGAGTTCGGAAAGCGGCTTCTCATGGTCACCCAGGTTTCCATAAAGGGCTGCGGAGCTTGCGAAGGCCACTCGAACCTTCGTCTCGTTCAGGCGGGCGGCTTCGAGTACGGCAAGCGTTGCACTCACGTTGTGAGAATAGCTTTCTGACGGATTTTTTTGACAAAGAGGAACACTCACAGTCGCTGCGAGATGGTAAACCGCCGTCACGCCGTAGTAGCGAAAGAGGTGAACCAGTGTTTGAAGATCCCGGGCATCTCCTTGAAGATAAGTCACCCCGTTGACCGGCTTTTCAGCCGTACCTTTTAAATCAAGGCTCACGACACGGTGGCCTCTTTCCAGAAGGTTTCGGCAGAGGTGGGTTCCAATGAAACCCGCGCCGCCAGTGACCAGAATATTGCCCGAGGATGCTTCTTGATTCTTCATGTTTCCGCCTTTGCAGGGGGGAGGATGCTTGGGACTTTGAATTTAGGCATTTCTCTCAGGAGAACGAGTGCTGCACCAATCAGGAATCCGATCGTAACGCCCCAGGCGAGAAGAATCGGAATTTTTGGCCAAGTCGGTGCCTGTGGAACGAAAGGCTCGTTCAGGTAACTGACGTAGTGATCCTTGTTCTGTTTATCCATGTAGATCACCACTTCAAGATAACGGTATTTGCGGAGGAGATCGTCAAAGAGATCTTTTGATGCGTCATCGGGACGAAAACCAGCGAACAGGTCACCCTTTGGCACGGCGAGGCCTTTTTCCGCCACCGGGCGGTTCATTTGGGAAAGCTCCGCCAGCTGTTCCTTCAACGCGATCACGCGCGGGTGTTTGTCGCTATAAGTGTTTTCCAGAGTTTTGACTTCGTCCTGAAGTTTTTCAACCCGGTTTTGAACGAGGTCGGGGCGGATGGAATAAACCGTGTTTCCGTCGGTCGATTTTCCAGCTGAAAGAGTTTCCAGCTGTCCTTCGATCGCATCGTGAAGGTTCAAGAGAAGTCGGTGACGTTCCTGGGTCATGACCCCTTGAAGGTGACCCACAAAATCCTGCACCACTTGAAACGCGACGTTCGGGTCTTTCGCATTGAAATTGATGATGAAGGCGGACTGGCCGTTTGGAATGATTTCAAATCTCTTGTTCAGTTGGTCGAGCTCGAAATTATTGGAAACGTCTTTCACGAGTTGATACTTGCTTGCGATCTCAGCCAGATACTTTTGGTTCAGAGCGAGTCTTAAAAGCGCTTCCCGTTTTGAACGAAGTTCCTGTGGATCCACGGTTTCAGTCATGAAGCCTGAGATCAGCGGAAGCTGGAAGTACTGGGTCTGAAGACCAATGGTCGTCGAAACCTTGTAGTTTCTCGGCAAAACAAAATACGACAGCAGTGAGATGGCCGTGCAAACGCCGATCACGTTCAGAATTTTTTGTTTATGCTGCTTCAGAATCAACCAGGCATCATTTGCCAGTGCCGCGTTCATTTTGTATCCCTCGCTACCACTATGGTTAAGGCCACCGCAGAGAGAATGGTGGCAACGATACCGAGTGTTGCCAGCGTTCTTTCCGTCTTGCTCGGACGTTCCGGGTGAACCATGATGACGTCCGCTTCGTGGACTTCCTTCACTTCCGAAATGTCTCCCAAGGTGACCGATCTCCGTTCATTTGTGATCGGATCGAGGCGCAGTACTTCCACCTTTTCCAGGTTTGAGAACTGCGTCGGTCCGCCCCGTTGGATCATATAGTAGTATCCATCGGCGTTTTTCTGGAAACTCACGTTCCCCGGATTACGCACTTCCCCCAATACTTGCACTTTGCGTACCGATGGATCGACGGTTTCCGCCGCCATATCCTTGATTGCGGTGCTCTCGCCTTCAGGCCGTTCGAGTTGAAACAGGATTTGTTCCCCGCCCTGCCACGGAGCAAGATTGTGGGCATGTCCGCCTTTTAAATAGTCCTCAAGACTGATCCAGTGGGTCTGATTCCCGTTCCCGAGACGCGCATAACCTTGCTGGAGATCGGAGGTATTGACTTGAGCCAACGCCAAAGCTTCATCGAGGGTTGTGTTTTGTTTAAGTAGGTAAGTTCCCGGTGCTTTGACGAGTCCCAAGACACGAACCCAGTAGCGCTTCTGCTTCACGGTCACATTCACGCGTGGATTGGTTTTAAAATAGGGGCGGTAGGTTTGAATGAGCTTTGACTGAAAGGCTCCCAGTTTCACCCCGGCCGCCTGAGCGACGATGTTGTAGGGGAGGAAGATCTTTCCATCGACCGTCACACGGAAATCGCCGTTCAGTTTTGCGTCGTCCGGAGAGTTCAGGTGCAGAAGGAATCCAGAAGAAAGAACCGTCGCCGGATTTGAAGTTGCAGTTTCATCTTCCGAAGTGTCGAGATCAGCACTCGTGCCGATTTTGCTGCTGTCTGCCTGCGACTGGGCTTGTGCCGGAGTGTCGGCGGCATAGGCCTGCCAGGAAGGTCCGAGTGTCAGGGAGCAGAGCAGGCTCCAATAGAAGGGTTTCAGTAAAGGACTTGCGGTTAACGGTTTTTCATTTTTCACGAGATCTTCCTGCTTCATTTTATGGAGGTTGGTTGGGTTGAATTAGCCAGTTTTGCCGCCGCAAAGAGGGACAAAAACAAGGACCGGGTTGGACGCTCACCTGTCCGGGAGCGGGCAAATACAGATGGAAACGAAACCGCCGCACAAGTCATCGGGATCGTGTCCTCCGCCGGGACGCGGGCAATTTCTAAACGATTCACCCGATGGAGACGGTTTGCGCCGGTCTGGAATGAGAATCCAAGCTGGTATCCACAGCGTTCGGCGATTTCTCCGGTTTCAAGGTGCCAGTCATCATGGCCACCCACAGGATAAGCTACCGAGCGAACCGGAGTTTTTAATTTTGCTTCGAGGATCTTTTTCGAAACATGGAATTCTTCAAACTGCTCGGCGAGCGTCAGGGTTGAAAGCACCCGGTGAGAGTGGGTGTGGGAGCCAATCGTGATTCCCTTTTTCTGTGCTTCGCGAATCTGATCCCAGGTCATGATCTCAGAATCACAGTGAAAGGAGGTCGGAAGATCAACGCCGCATGCTTCGGAAAGTTCCTTGAGCAAGGATACGGTGGATTTTGCGGAATGGGTTCTCATCCATTCCTGAAGTTCCCGGATCGCGTGTTTCTTTCCCAGCTGAAGATCAAAGGGTCTATCCCGAAGAACAAAGTTCTTTTTTTCACTCTTCTTCAGAACGTAAGCGATCTTGTCCCACCAGCCGACTTCCCGTTCCTCGATCGCCTGGGTCGGAATGAAGAAGATGGCCGGAATGTTGAACTCGTTCAAAATGGGAAGAGCGATCTCGAGATTGTCCCGGTAGCCGTCATCAAAAGTGATCATCACGCTTGAACGGGGGAGATTGATTTTTCCCTGAACGTGGTCGAGCAGATCCTGTTCCGAGATCATGTCGCAATGACCTTTCAGCCACTTCATGTGGTCCCTGAACTCTTTTGCCGTCGGCCCGAACACACCCTCATCGAACGGGTGGTGTTCGAGGGAGGCCTGTTCCCGGATCCGATGGTAGTTGAAGATCACCAG
>OUNO011323068.1_pt1 | contig 81399 bp, 82 predicted proteins | sample 1779811 | NCBI WGS metagenome assembly OUNO01 (sample SAMEA3914804, study PRJEB12502) | metagenome | biome: forest; material: soil | place: Canada | collected 2010-06-25 | depth 0.3 m
GATGGTCGCGCAGCTCCCGTCATGATGCTTCGTCGTTTCCGGGATCATGTTCTTTCCAAATCCGATCTTGGACAGCAATTCATTGAAACCTATTACACTTACTCTCCCGCACTGGCTGAGTGGGCATGGGACAAGCCGGTAATTCGTTCCTTTGCGCTTCGCTTGCTTGCACCGGTGGAACTCATGGCTTGGGCAATCCTGAAAATTACTCACGCGGAAGAAAATAGTCCACAGCCTTACATTGATCGAGTGAAGAAGGAACTTGCGGAACAAGACGCAAAAAAAGGAGTCACTCCACCTTCTTCTGACTCCTATATCGAAAAAATCAAAAAAAAAATCGGTCCGGGTGAAGCTCCGGCGCAAGGTTATTCTGAAAATATAAAGAAAGATCTGCCACCGGAAGAGAGCTCCCAGGGCTACGCCGAAAAAGAAAAGGCCAAACTTCCACCCGAAGACGTGAAAGAAAGCCCGATCAAGATGGTGAAGGAAAAACGGGATCGTTATCCGGTTCCAGAGAGACCGCCGATCACTGCGGCTTTCGGATTCAAACTCGGTGTCTCTCCGGGTCTGAATGTCAACAACACCAAAAATCCAAGTGCCGGCGCCACATTCGACAATATTTACGGAAGCGGCTGGCAGCCCGATCTCATCCTCCACGGCGAAAAACAATTCATTCACTCCGAAAACTTTGGCTCACTCGCCATCGGTGGGGACGTGGGTGTAAGTTATGCTGAAGGTTTCGGTCAGTTGAGTTTTCCTTTCGGTGATCCGGCAACAACCAAAGCGCAGACCAAGTTCTCCTTTCTTCAAGTTCCGGTCATGGTGGATGCTTACTACCGTTTCAATCTTCTTCGCGCGCTTCGTCCCTATGTCGGAGTCGGAGTGGGTGGAATGTTTTACGACGAGATCCGGAACGACGGTAACCGGGATAAATACGGTGTTTCTGCGATCTACGACATCAATGTCGGAGCCGCACTTCTTCTTGATTTCCTCGACCCTACGACCACCGGTGAAAGCTTTTTGAGCGCGGGTGTTCAGCACTCCTATCTCATCGTCGAATACAATTTTCTCGATAGTTTCGTTCAGACGGGTGTGACTTTCACTCGTGACGGAATCTACGCGGGCTTCCTGTTCGAGTATTGAAATGAAGTACGCTCTCAGACTCTCTTACATCGGAAAAAACTACTGCGGTTGGCAGAGACAGAGCCGGAATCCGGAAAAAGCGCCGGAACTTCCGAGCATCCAGGAAACGGTTGAAAATGCCCTGAGCAGAATCACGAGCGTTCCGATTACGGTTGTGGGAAGCGGACGAACCGATGCCGGTGTCCACGCTGTTGGTCAGGTCGCCCATTTTCGCTTTGAGCAGGAAGGCAACCGCTTCACGAAAGAAGTCTTCAAGCGCGGATTGAACTCCCTTCTTCCCCAAGACATCCGGGTGATGGAGGCTTTTCAGGTTCCAGACGAGTTCCACGCCCAGCGATCGGCGACCCATAAACAATATAGTTTCTACTTCCAGCAGGGGCCGTGCCCCCTCCCGCATCTCATGGACACCACTTGGTGGATCCAGAAAACTCTCGATGTTGAGGGCATGCAGGAGGCCCTGAACCATCTGGTTGGCGAGCACGACTTCAAGTCCTTTCAGGCTTCCGGAGCCCCGGAGGGCCGTTCTACGGTCCGTAAAATCCTTGAAGCGAAGGTCACCCGGGAGCCCATGCCGATCTTTCCGGGACAGGATTTGAACGAGCGGGAGTTCAGTGTGGTGCGCGTCAGACTGGTCGGAACCGGCTTTTTAAAGCAGATGGTCCGGGGAATCGCTGGAACGCTGCTCCAAATTGGCGAAAAATACCGAAATCCGGCTGAAATGGCTGTCATTTTGTCATCGCAAAAAAGAAATCTGGTAGGGCCCACTGCCCCTGCAAAAGGGCTGACTTTAGAGCGCGTTTGGTATAAACCAGATCTCTATGGAAACACAAATTAAGCTAGAGAACGTATCCGCCATCCAAAAGAAATTCATTGTCACCATCCCTGCAGCCAAAGTGACCAAGACCGTTGAGTCCAAATTTCTGGAAACCCAGAAAGTTGCAAAACTGAAAGGCTTCCGCCCGGGCAAAGTGCCGATGGCGATGGTGAAGCAATACTACGCTGAAGATGTGAAACAGAAGGCGCTCCAGGCCCTCATCAGCGAAACTTACTCCGAAGCGTTGAAGCAGCACCCTCTCCGCATCGTAGGTGAGCCACAAATCGAAGGCGTTCCTCACGGCCACGAAACCGATGGACACGATCACACTCACATCCACATTCACGATGGCGAATCGCTCTCTTACGCAGCGACTGTCGAAATCGTTCCAGAAGTGGAACCAAAAGATTACAAAGGTCTCTCTCTCGAGAAAAGTTCTCCTGAAGTGAACAAAGAAGACATTGAACGCGTGAAGAAGAACCTTCTCGACCGCAAGGCTGAGATGGCTCCGGTTACCCGCGCTGCAAAAACCGGCGACTTCGTTGACTTCAAATACGAAGGCAAACTGAAAAACGAAAAAGAATTCGAAGCGGCTCCGGAACTTTCTGGAAACCGTTCTGCTGAAATCGGCAGCGGCCAGCTTATCCCTGAGTTCGAAAAGAACATCATTGGTGTAAAAGCAGGCGAAAACAAGGTCTTTAAAATGACCTACGCGAAAGACTACGCTGATGCGAATCTCGCTGGAAAAGAAGCGGAATACACGCTTGACCTCCGCGAAGTGAAAGAAAAAACCCTTCCTGAGTGGAACGACGAGTACGTAAAAGAATTCGGTTACGAAGGCGTCGCTGATTTCGAAACGAAATCAAAAGAGATGCTCACGAAAAATAAATCTGAAGAAGTTGAGAATCAGTTCCGCAATCAGATGATCGAAAAGCTCATCGAGAAGAACCCGTTCGAAGTTCCTCAAGCTCTCGTGTACAGCCAGATCCGCGCTCTCGCGGATGACTATGCTCAAGAACTCAAGCGCTACGGCTTCAACGATCAGATGGTTCAATCCGCGATCGTAAGCCAGCTCGAAGACTTCAAAAAACGCGCTGACATGCAAGTTCGTGCCGGTATCCTTCTCGATTCCATCGCGAAAAAAGAAAAAGTGGAAGCGACTAAAGACGATCTCGACGCTGAGACAAAGAAAATGGCTGATAACTTCGGCATGGATGTAAAAACCCTGAAAGAACGTTTCGAAGCGAATCCACGCGACAAAACGAACTTCGAATACCGCGTTCGTGAAGAACTCACCATCCAGCTGATTATGAAGGCTGCAAAAGTGAAAGAAGCGAAGTAGTCCTTACTTCCAGTCATCCAAAAGATTGAATCGGGCCTGCCCCTCCTGGGGGTGGGCCCTTTTTGTTTGGGTCTCAGCCGCCTTGGAAGGAACTCGTGAGCCTTGTGAAAACATCAATGATTTCATGTGATTGGTCTGGATTAACTAATTCTTGAAACATTGCGCAAAATCTGCGAAAACACCCTCGGAGCGACGCATGAGATTGGGCCGGATTTTCATACTCGGATTCGCATTTTGGATGAGCATTGGATCATCCCAAGCTGACATTTTTGCGCCTTTGTCCGCTTCCCGGACAGGAGCAGATCAGCTTTTTGAAAACTCCGTCAGCTCTCCTCTGATCCCCCTGATTCAGGCAACCAAGAAGACTCTCGATCTCGAAATCTACACGATGAAAGATCCGAACGTACTTGAAGCAATTCGGACCGCGATGTCGAATCATGTTCGCGTTCGCATCGTTCAGACGGCAAACATGATTGATCCATGCAAGGTTTTCAATCCGATTGAAACAGATGATGACCCTGCTTGTGTGGTGCTTAAAAAATTCGTGGTCGAAGTGAATGCAAAAGGCGGCACATACGTTCCATTTAGTCGTCAGCTTTGTGGTGTTCCAGGCTCAAACTGTTATCAGCACGGAAAAATTTTAATTTCTGACGGTGGACGCGCTCTGATCAGCACTGGAAATTTTGATGCTTCCAATATCTGCGATCTCGAACAGAAGCCTGATAAATGTAACCGCGATTTCACAGTTCTCACGAGTGACTCCGGTGTGGTTCGTGAACTCGAAAGTGTATTTGAGAATGATCTTACTCAGTCTCCCTACAATTTGAACCGCGTACTTGAATCGGGCGCAACGAGCCGCCTTACCGTCAGCCCGTACTCACTGGATCCTCTCGTGGCTTTCATCCAGTCCGCGAAGAAAACGATTCAAATCGAGAACCAGTACCTGAAGGATCCAACTGTGAATGAAGCCCTCATTGCAGCTGCAAAGAGAAACGTTCAGGTGTTTGTGATGGTGGAGAGCATTGCCGCCTTTGGAAAACCGGATCCGGTCCATGATGCCACCCCGATTGCGAAGTGGACGAATATTTTTACGTCCTTTGACAAGGCAGGCATTCACACTCGTGTTTTCAATTCGAGCATGAGAGTCAATGGCAAGCCGGGATATCTGCACGCAAAAGCGATTCTCGTCGATGGAGTTCATGCGTGGGTTGGGTCAGTGAACGGATCAACCACGAGCCTCACTGATAACCGTGAATTTGGAATTTTTTCTGATGATTCCGCGTTTGTTAAGAAGCTTGGAGTCAGCCTGTATGGTGACTTCCAGGATACGCGTGCCGAAACCTGGCAGCAAAGCCTTGTGGGCAAAAAAGATTCCGGCAAAGTGACCGGCGATCCGGACGACAACTTCGTCCTGAATTGAAAAAGGGCCCGGAATTTCTTCCAGACCCTTTTCAGCTTCACTATTCTGGCAGAACAGTTACTTCAATTGAGAGAGAGTTTTTTCAACCGCTTCAGTGAGGCGGTAAAGTTCTTCGCGCATTTTCTCGAGACGCTCTTTTCCTTCGCCTGCTTTCCAGGTGAAACCCGGAATCTTCACTTTTTTCGGAGTGACCGCGAAAGTAAATGCTTTGGCTGCAGGGTTTTCTTTTGACTGGTTTGTCTTCAAGATCTGCGCTTTTGCTGCGAATTTCAGCGTGGATTCATCTTCATCGGTTGCTTTCGCAATCATCGCCATGTGCTCTTCAACTGCGGTGCCGAGGAGTGTGCGAAGAAGAGAGCGGTTCTTCACGTTTTTGGAGAGAAGCGCTTCTTTGGTTTCAACCGGAAGGCGGGTGAAGCCGATGCACTCGGTAACGCGGGATTTCGGTTTTCCGAAAGCTTGCGCGATTTCGTCGTGACTTTTGTATGCGTTTGCATTGATCAGAGAAACGTATCCTTCGCCTTCTTCGATCGGGTGGAGATCAACGCGATCAAGGTTTTCGCGAAGTGCGATTTCGTGAATCGCTTTATCAGTTGAGTTGATCACGCGAGCAGGAATGCGCTCGAGTCCAGCGAGTTTTGAAGCGCGGAGACGGCGTTCACCGGCGATTACTTTGTAGCGATCACCATCCTGCACAACGAGGATCGGTTGAAGAACTCCGTGTTCTTTCACCGAGTGAGCGAGTGCTGCGATTTCCGCGTCGTCAAAGTGAGTTCTCACTTGAAGTTCGGATGCATCCACTTTTTCAACTGGAACAAAGTTCACGAGGAAAGTCGTGAGGCCTTTCAATCCACTGTGAGTGTTGTCCGCGCTTACGCGTGCGGTTGAGTAAAGTTGTTTCAAGTATCCACTTCCCTGGCGTGTTTTAGCTTCTTTTTTTGGTTCCATACAATCCTCCTTGAGTGGTTATTTCAAAAGTTCGTGAGTAAGATCCGAGATGTCCTGAGCCGCCGTTCCTTTGGTGCTCACATCCAGAACCGTTGATCTTCTTTTCGTCGCCTCGTTGAGATCAGCGCTTCGATTAACAACCGAAGTTGCGCAATGATCTGCAAATTGGGAACGAAGTTCGCCGAGTACTTCCTGGCTGATCACTTCACGATTGTCGTACATGTTCGGAATGATTTTTACGTCGAGTGCGCGGCGGAATTCGCGTTGCATTTCTTCGATGGTTGCCATTACGAGAGACATTCCGTGAAAGGAGAGGGGATTGGTTGCGCAGATCACGTTCACGCGATCAGAAGCAACGAGCATCGATCCGTTCAGGATGGATGCAGCCGGATTGGTGTCTGCAATGATGAGATCATATTGATCCGCAATTTTTGCAATCGATTCAGAAAGGCGATATTCGCGTCTGGTTTTGTTGTTCAGTGGAATTTCGATGTTACAAAGCTGCAAATTTGCAGGAATGAGATCGAGTCCGGGAGCAACATTCATGATCGACTGATCGATTGGAAGATCATTGATCAAAACGTCGTAAATAGTGGGACGTTCGTGAGCATCGAGAATGTCCAGATTCACGGTCAGGTGGCCTTGTCCGTCGAGATCGATCGCGAGAACGCGGTATCCGAGGAGAGAGGCCATCATAACGAACTGCGCCGTAAGAGTGGACTTTCCAGTTCCGCCTTTTACGTTGTAGAACATCTGTGTTTTATGGCTTGGATGCGCCGCAATATGGCGAGATGCTGAAACGAGAGCTTCATTTACAATCGAAGCACTTCCCGCAGATTCAGCGCCCGCGCCCATTTCGGAAGCAGCCATTGTTTCGTGAGCGGTAGAATCAAACTCACGGAGCATTTTAAAAAAATTCTGAACCTCTTCGAGAGAGATGACTTTGCGATCAACATTTCCAACGCGTTTGCGATGGGTTTTGATCATGTGATGGCTTTCAAAAGCAGGGACTAAAGTCTTATCGATCTTTGCAAGTTGTGCGAATTCATTCGGTGTAAATACGATTTCCTTGAACATTGCAGTTTCCTTTCCGCATTCCAGTATTCAACTTCACTGTCAAAAAAAGTGTATCCGGGAAGTGTCAAAGTACAAATGAAATTCATTCGTCGTTGTTTTTGGTTTTTACTTTTTTCTCTTCTTTGAAGGAGGCCGGGCATCCTGCCCTTTTCCGCTTTCGCCATCCTGGCTCGCGTAAGCTTTCCTTCAAAGAAGAGAAAAAAGTAAAAACCAAACACCATGACGAAGTTATTTATTTGTTGTGTACGCGGTCGCCGTGGCGACCGAATGATGTTGGGGTTCGAGATGGATTCTGTTTTTCGATCGGTCGCCACGGCGACCGAAGCAATGATGATTGATGTTCGGATGAATGCACTTGTTGGTCGATCGTAGACCCGAAGTCGGTCGCCGGCGCGACCGATGAAAGATCTAAAAGTGGATTCAACGGTCCCAGTGTGAATGCCCGAAGTAAAGTTTCATCCGGTCGCCGTGGCGACCAAGATAACAAAATGAACCCCAAGATTTTCATCGAGCTGAGAGCTTTAACGGATCGTTCTTGCGATCAAAGTAAGCTAGGGCCGACCTTGCCGTTCATCGAATTGAAGGTCCTGCTGATCACAAGAGTGGCCGCGATCCCAGAGCATTGGCCGGTTGGGATGAGAGGAAGAGGGTTCTTATCGTTAGCCTTCCCACTCAATTCGGGTGCTCGGAAACGATGCCTTTCAAATTGAATCGGCAAGTTCCAACCTCGCAGCACTGACCACTGAGGCGACTAAAGGTAACAATCTGAGATCAACCGAGATAGCCCAACACTCGTGAAGTCGAAGCGAGTCTTTCATGCGCCCGAGTTTTAAGAATAAGGGCGCATCCTTTCCGAGCGGCCCATGGATGGGCCTAGGCGAGAAAGGCAGGATGCCTGAGGTGCGCCCTTGTTCTTAAAACTCGGGCGCATGAAAGACCCTCTTAAGAACTCGCGCTCTGATATCTCTTGAGCCCGCGCCCCCAAAGAAACCGCACCAACCCCGCATACAAACCCAGCACGACAAAAACAAGCCCATACATCTCAACGCTCGCCCGCCCAGTAAGAACTTCCGCAGGAACAGATCCCATGAACGCAAACGGAAGTGCCGTCTTAATGAGATAACGAACGGCCTTCGGATAAAGTCCATCGGGTTTGTTCGCGAGTGCGTAGAACTGGTAATAGAGACGGGACACGGTCATCCCGCGTTCAAGCCAGAACACCCAGATCACGAAAAGGAAGCGGATCAGATATTGAGTCGCGAGACCAATGAAGATCCAGAAGATCACGAGCAGCCATTCCCAGCCGCCCGCGAAGTTCGCAGCAGGGCCATAGTGATGGATGATGTAGAAGCCCAAGACCAGATTGATGATCTGGGTGAAGTTCATTTCCTTGAAGGTCGCAAGGAAGATCGGGCTCACCGGTTTCGTGAGGAGGATGTCGAGATCCCCATGACTGATCAGATCCGGGAAGCCCCAGAAGCTTCTCTGGAAGAAGGTCGTGAAGAGGGCATCGCTCGAGATGAAGATCCCGAGAAAGAAGAAGACTTGTTCCTTCGACCAGCCATTGATGTTGGCGGTGTTGCTGTAGATGATCTCGAAGAAAGCGTATTCGATTACGACCCAGATCATGTCGGCAACGGTCATCGCGATCGCATTGGAGCGATAGATGAACTCCCGGACGAAGTTGTTTTTCATGGTGACGGCTAAGACCTGTAAATAGACTTTCATCGTCTTATCCTCCGATTCCCTGATAGCGGTTCAGGGAAAGTGACCACGCAAGCTTCAAGGCACCCCAGAAGACCAGAATCCAGAGGAACCCGAGCCCCATTTGCTGAAGCCACATCACGTGGTCCCAGTGGCCGAGAGCCACCTGAGTCGGTCCATAGACATAGAGATAGAAGGGAGTGCTCTTCCAGATGAAGGCGTACTTCTCAGGCACGATGCTGAGCGGGAGGAGTTCTCCGCAAAGGAGGGCCACCATCATGTTCTTCACCATGAGAACCGCGAATGCGTTCTCCCAATAGAAGGCCACCGCTGAAAGGGCTGCACCGAAGATGTAATGGATCACGTTTCCGAGGAGGGCCATCATCAATCCGAGAAGGAGATTCGTGATCGTCATCGGAGTAAAGAAGGTCGCGATCAATCCAAGGGACAGACAGAGGAGTGCGGTCAGGAGCTTCTCGCCGAAGCCCTGAAAGAAAGTGAACTCGACCACCCCGACCGGACGGAGGAGATAGTTGCTCAGGGTTCCGGTCCGGATCATCTCCATGAGAGAGAAGTCGTAATCGCCGCCACGGATCTGAGTGAAGAGGAGGCTTGTCCATGTATAGGCAAGCAACTCCGAATAGGTCATTCCGGCGAAGGTGGTGCTTCCACTGCTCCGGAAGATCGAGTACCAGAGCATGAATTGAATTCCGACCGGCACGATAGCCGACCCGATCATCTCAACGATGAACTCACCCCGATAGGCGAGGGCGCCGCGGATTCCGTTTCGGACCGCAGCCAGTCTCCATTGAACACCCCAGATTTGATTCATTGGCGATAGATCCTCTGGATCACGCGCTCAAGGGATGGCTCCTGAATTCCGATGTCGGCCACTTGGAAATTAGAAAGGAGCTTCTGGAAGTACTCGGTGATGCGGGAGCGGGTGATGCTGAGAAGATAAGTGGTCTGGTCTTCTTCATCCTTTTGAATGAACTCGACTGCGATACCCACTTTGTCTGAGATCTCCTGAATGGAGGGTTCGCTCAAAAGCTTGACCTTAAGGAGGCACTCATCCTGCTTGATCAGAACTTCGGGCTTTCCGTCATAGATGATGGTTCCTTCCTTGATCAGGAGAATGCGTTTACAGAGTTCCGAGATGTCATCCATGTTGTGGCTGGTGAGGATGATGGTCGCGCCTTCTTTTTGATTGTGGCGCTTCAGGAACTCACGAAGTTTCTGAGCGGCAAGGACGTCGAGACCGATGGTCGGTTCATCGAGATAGATCACCTTTGGGAGGTGGAGGATCGCGCCGATCACTTCCATCTTCATCCGCTCTCCGAGAGAGAGTCGGCGGATCTGAGTGTTCAGGAGACGGGTGACATCGAGAAGGTTGGTCAGTTCGTCGAGACGCTTACGATAAGTTTGCGGGTCGATCTGATAAAGGGCGCGAATGAGGTCGAACGCTTCCAGTGCAGGAAGGTCCCACCACAACTGGGCCTTCTGGCCCATGACGATTGAGATCTGTTTTCTGAATTCCAGAGGACGATCAAAAGGAGTGAACCCGAGAACTTCGGCGCGGCCCGAGGTTGGCGGGATGAGACCCGAGAGGATCTTGAGAAGCGTGGTCTTCCCTGCTCCGTTCGCTCCAATGAGTCCGGTGAACTCTCCTTGGGGAATGGAGAAGGAGATGCCCTTCAAAGCCTCGTGAGTAATGTACTCCGGGTTTGTGAGCAGCTTCAGGGTTCCCTTGAAGCCTTCTTCTTTTTTAACGGATCGAAAACTGCGGGTGACGCCGTCGACGATGATCGCCGGAGTGTTACCGCTGACTGCTTGCTGGGGCTGTTGACTCATCAAAGATGTAGCGCTTTCCAACCATCTGGTCTGCCGGGATGGTGACCGGGAGGGCTGCGTTGAAGTTCAAAGTGATGGGCTGGGTGGGTCCCAGACCCTTCGGATTGAAAAGCCCTGTTTCGGACGAAAGGAGTACAGGAAAAGCGGTGATTAGTCTAGGGCGGGCGCGTTTGATCCCCTCGATAGTCTTTTCGTGGTAGTCGATCGAGTAGATCAGCATGCCGGTATCGGTCCCTTGAGCGTTCGGGAAAAGGTAGGAGACGATGTCAGTCCGGATCTCGAGATAGAAGGAGTCGTTCTCAACGATTTCCACGACCCGCTTCACCGGGAGCTTGGAATAGTCGTAGTTCGCGATTTCGTCGGTCACTTCGATCTCACCGCTATAGAGAAGGCTGTTCAGATCTTCCGTCGCAAGGGTGTTGTCACGGAAAGCGATGCTGCCGATGAAATAAGAGAAGTTGGAGAGAAGGGTGCCCTTTGCAGGCGGCGTTCCGTTGAATACGCCGTTCGGAAGTCCGAAGCCGGCTTCGTTCTCACCGGACACGAAACGGGCGCGTTTGTAGCCGTACGGGGTCTGGAGGATGCTGAAGAGGTATCCGTAGGTGTGGTTCATTCCCGCGTGGCCGTAGATGAAGTCACTGTCGTACTGAACGTTCAGGACGGATTTGAAATAAGCCAGGAGATTGGTCGGGATGGTGCGGGTCTGGAGGCCTTGAACGAAGTAGCTTTGGTCGATGTTCCGGCTGAGTCCCCAGAGATTCAGGAGACCACGGGACTGGCTGTCCTGCTCGATCTGACCGAGGAAGCCCGGGAGTTCGTGGTTCAGGGTATCTTTGATCGTGTCGAAGTCGGTCACTCCGGTTAATTCACGAGAGACTTGAGACCATGGACAGTCCAGAGCCGTTTCACCGAGGGTGGCATCCGGGCAGGCTGCTTTCGCCTGAGCTCCGAAAAGGGCAGCCAGAATGGACGATACTAGACTGAACATTTTGAATTTCTCTCTCATGGGTGTAGACTTCTAGCGGAATAACGCAAAAATGAAAAGTCAGGACTCTGTTTCGTACTACGAATATCACGCCCGCAAGATCGCAGAAAACGCCCTGCGGGTTAAAAATCCTTCAGAATTACTCCCATTTTTGGAAATGTTGGAACCAAAAGCCCGGGTTTTAGACCTGGGGTGCGGTTCAGGTCTCGATTTATTCTATTTGAGGAAGGCCGGGATCGAAGGGGTGGGGCTTGAGGCTTCGAAGACCCTGGCAGAGATTTCCCGCTCTCAGAACCCGGGTTCCGAGATCCTCGAAAAAAACTTTCTCTTTCTGACCCTGAAGGAAGCTTCCTTCAAAGGCGTCTGGGCGAATCATTCCCTCGATCACTTCGACCCTGAAGTCGTGCAGCGGACGATCGCAGTTCTGTTCCGTGGGCTCGAAACCGGCGGAGCCCTTGGACTGGTGATTTACGAAGGAACCGCTCCGTTTGAAGATCGGGACGGCGACCTGACCGGTCCATCCCGATTCATTCATCCGTATTCCGAGAAAGCCATTTGCTCGATGCTCGAACAAACCGGATTTAAAATAAAAAAAGTGGGCCGCCGTCCGGCTAATCCGGTTTCGGGCGACCCACTTCCAAGTCTTTTGATTTTAGCGAATAAAGTCTAGTTCGGACGAGCTTTAGCTGCTTTTACGGTCTTTTGATTCATTCTTTGTGCGGCCATTGCGTCGATGATTTCAAGTGCTTCGTAACGAAGATCGTTTTCGAAGATGAAACGGTAGAAGTTTTCGATGTCTGGATGATGACGGAAGTTTTTCAGTGAACCGGCAGCGGTGTCTGCACCTGCTGTTGCAGCAGCCATTGCGAGGCCTGCTTGAGAAGCGCCGCTGGAAGCAGCTTCTGCTTCGTCTTCATCTTCTTCAGAAACCTGACCTTCGATTGCAACTGCTTTCACTTCGAGCTTTTCAGACTTCTTGTCGCCTTTTTTGCTCTCAACGATCGCGAGCTTCACTTTTGGCTCGGCTTTTTTAGCAGATTTTGCCATTGGCTTGGGTGCCAGTTTTTTAGCTGGTGCTGCTACCTTGGTTACTTTTGCTACTGGGGCTTTTTTTACTTCTTTTTTTGCTTTTGCCATGAGTACTGTCTCCGGTTATTTCTGGGATTGTTTTACAGGTTTGCGTCCGATTTGTCTAAAATTCCGTAACGGTGAAGTTTGTTATAGAGCGTTTTAATGGTGATTCCGAGTGATTGCGCAGCGCGCGTCTTGTTTCCTTCGTGATGATCCAGGCAACGGAGGATGTGAATCCGCTCCAGTTGTTCCAGAGGCATCTCGACGGGAGGGGGGCCGGCCATGGCAGTTTCCTTTTTAGCAGCTTCCGCGGTGCGGATGCTCATCGGGAGATCTTGAACTTCAATCGTGTTGCCAGAATTGAGGATGCGCATGCGTTCCACTGTGTTCTGGAGCTCGCGGATGTTCCCCTGCCAGGTGTGCTGAAGGAGGAGGCTCATCGCTTCTTCTGAAATCTGAGCCATCATGCCCGGGGAGAAGTGTTCGATCAGGGCTGGAATGTCTTCCTTGCGCTCGCGCAGGGCTGGAGACTTCAGGGAGATGGTGTTCAAACGATAGAAAAGGTCTTCACGGAACTTGCCGCCACGAACTTCGGCGTCGAGGTCGCGGTTGGTCGCGCTCAGGATGCGGACGTCAACTTTGATCGATTCCTTGCCACCGACACGATAAAATTCACCTTCCTGGAGGAAACGGAGGAGCTTGGTCTGAAGGGAGAGGGCCATTTCGCCGATCTCGTCGAGGAAGAGGGTTCCGCCGTTTGCGACTTCAACGAGTCCTTTTTTGGTGATGGAGGCGCCGGTGAAGGCACCTTTCTCGTGACCAAAGAGTTCGCTTTCAAGAAGAGTTTCGGTGATCGCGCCGCAGTTGATTGCAACGAAAGGCGCTTCTGCACGGTCGCTCATCAAGTGGATCTTGCGAGCGATGAGTTCCTTGCCGGTTCCGCTCTCACCGAGGATGAGTACGGAAGCAGTGGTTGGAGCGATCTTTTCGATCATTTGAGTGACTTGTTTTAATTTTTCGCTGTTTCCGATCATCGGGATGATTGCGGAAGAGTGGCGCGCCTTGGATTTCGCTTTTACAGCAGGACCGAGGGTGAGGCCTGGTTGAACCGGAGCGATCAGGCGGGCAAGTTCAGTTGCCGCGAGCTCGATCAGGATCATTTCGCTTTGGATCCACTTTTTTTCCGGGTGGTTTGCGAAGAGAACGCCCGTCAAGTTTCCTTCGAAAAGGCATGGGACGATGAAAATCTGGTTGAGGGGCTCCACCACGCTTTGTTTCAAACGTACGGCTTGATCCAGTGTGCGTGGATCGAAGGATGGGAAATTCCGGGAAGCAACGAACTGATCTTTCGGGAGTTCACCTTTCGCGTTCGCTTTTGCAATCGCGAATTGGGCGAAGGAGAGCTCACGGTTCAGAAACTCGAGGGATCCATCGAAGGATTCGTTCAGCTTGCGGATGATGTTAAGAGCCGAGGTGCTACTCATGGATCGTGATTCTACACGCACCGTGTAAAAAATGCAATGTAAAAATTGAGTGAATGAGTTGGAAAATGAACTTTTTTCCGATCAACGATAATTATTTACGCGGTGTGTAAATAATCCTTGCCTTATAAATTGTTTTGGTTTAATTAATCGCCGACCCCTTAAAAACAGCTATTTTTCGAAAGGAAACTGAAAATGAAAATTACAAATGCACTGGTTCTCGGTTCTGTTCTTCTGTCTGCGACCGCTATGGCTGATTTGAGCTACAACTGCTCAAACCGTGGCGACAACTTCATTCTCACCGTTCAGAATGACCGTACGCTTTCTTACTCCAATGAGCAGCGCGGCTTCACTTATGAAGGAACTCTTTCTCTCACGAACGGCCCAACTCCAGGCCACGGGCGTGGTCCACAAGACAACAACCTTACTTACAGCGGAATCATCTTTGCTCAGGCTGACAGAGGCCCACACGATGGTCCTGGTCACAATCGCCCGGGCAACCAGACCCGCATGACCCTCGAAGTGAGCCGTGACCTGCTTCGCGGAACTCCACGCGGAACTGCAGTTGAAAACGGAAGAGACGTTTATACCTGCGGAATGTTGATGAAAGGTCCTACCGGTCCAATGGGCCCGGGTTCTGGTCACAACGGTCCTGGCCGTCGCTAATTTTCCCATAACCACCCAAACCACACCGAAAGGGGCTGGACCGCAAGGTCCGGCCCCTTTTTTATATTAGAAGAGGGACCCGAACTGCATCCCGAAGAAGACGAGGGAGTCGCCGCCGTAATCCTTGTTCAAGCCATCCTGATACTGGAGGGTGAATCTCACCGGAACACGGATCAGGAGGGTGGTGTCGAGGAAAAGACCGCCACCGAAGGCAGGAAGAGTGACTGGAGCAATGGAAATGCTCGGGAGATAAGTCAGTTCCCCGAAGACGAATCCATGAAGCTGGTTGATGAATGCCGGAAGGGTTCCGAAGCCGAAGAAAGATCGGTTGATCGGGAAGTGATAGTCGAGGCTTGCCACGCCCGCAGCCTTTTTCGCGAGAATGACATCCGAATAACCACGGATCCCAAGGCGACTCAGATCGAAATACTGTCCGTCATCGGCGATGTCGTAAGTTTGTTTCCCTTGAACTCGCGCATAAGAAAACTGGGTCGGGTGGGTGGATTCAAGCCACTTCAACTGCGGGGTCAGGACCGAGGTGTTTCCTAAATCGAAGTAATGCTGATAGCCCGCGAGATAAATCAGGTTTGAGTACTTGTCGATGGTGTTGATTTGATCTTCCGCCGAGAGCCGGATCGTGTTTCCGGTCTGAGGCATGAATCCAAGTTTTGTACTCTGAGCATCGGTGAAAACGAGTGCTGCAACGATGGCAGGGACGCTTGGATTGGAGTAGACGAAATCATTCGTTGCGATCGGAGCACGAGTGTTCAGATCATAAACCCGGTTCCAGGAAGTGAAACCGGTAAGAGAAGGGGTGAGTGAACTGTGAGTCCAGATGATTGGATAGGAGAGGCTCACTCCCGCTTCTTTTGAGGTGCGATACTGGTCGTGGAAGAAATCGGTCCCGATGTCGAAAGTTTCCGAACTTGCGAATAAATTGATGATCGGGCGGAAGTACGAAAGCGTGTAATCGAGAGTGCCATCGAGCGTCTGGGTTTTGAAGTTATAGGTTCCAATCAGGGAGTACTGTTGTTTTCCCGTGGAATCAAAACCAACGATCTGCCCGGTGGTGGAAGTGCCGGAATAGGTCGAATAGTTTACGTATTCGATCGGGGCCCAGCTTCTCGGCGCCATGCTTGACCACGGAGAGTAGTCCTTCACTTGTTGTTCACTGACCTGAGTGGTGGGCTCGGTCAATGCGGCAGGAATGGAAGGTGGGGCACTGGCTTCGGCTATCGTGCGATTGGTCACCGGTTTGGCTGCGTTGTTGATGAATTTTGCGATCTCAAAACCGTTTGAGGTCATGAGGCTTCCGTAGAGCTCGTTTTTCGGTGAGAAGAACGGAAATTCAACGCCGGTTACAACATTGGTTTCCTGCTTCACGTCTTTTCCATCTTTGGAGATGGAGTGAATGTTTTCGATTCCGGAGCGGTTTGAAACAAAATAGATGCGGTCGTTGCGCACTTCCGGATAACGGTTCATTTCTCCGTCGGCAATCAGGTTGCGGGAAACGTGTTTGTCGAGAGAAGCGATTTTCAAGTCGGACGAAGTTTTTCCAAGCTCCTGTGAGGAGTAAACCACTTCCCGGTTATTCACGAATTTCGGAGAACCGAGAATGGTGTACATCGGAATCGGGCAAAGTTCTTCCGGTTTTCCGATTTGAAGCTTTCCATTCTTTTCTTCGATCGATGCGGTCATGAGGCCGTTTGTTGCGTGATCCGAGTGAATGAAGGCAACTCGTTTTCCATCCGGAGAGAGAGCCGGATCTTTTGCGCGAAGACCATGGGTGATTTGAGAAATCTTCCCGGTTCCAATCTCGTAAGAGAAGAGATCTGAATACAAATAGTAAGTGTTGAAGCGCTCAAGCGAGCTATAGAGCACGTACTTCGAATCCGGAGTGAAGCTCAGTGTGACGCCGAGGACTTTTTGCATCGCCTCGGTTCTCTTTCCGGTCTTGAGGTCGATCAAAACGAGATACGAGAGATCCTTCATTGAAGACTCGGTGTAAGCGAGATAGCGGCCGTCCGGAGAAATGGTTCCTGCGTACGCCGAGTATTGAACGTGAGTGAGAAGCTCGTGGCGGGTTTCACCCAAGGCGCGCACGGCGGTGATCTGTTTTGAAAATTTGGTCTCGGATTCTTTTACAAACGAGTCCCAGTATTCAGACCAGTTTTTGTTCATTACGTTCTCAAGGTTTCCTTCAATGAAGAATGGAATCCGGTTTGAGGAGCGCATGGAAAGATCACCCATTGCTGAATCAGTGTCCTGAAACCGGGTGTGGTCTCTCGAGAACTGATCCCAGAGGTGATAGCCGAAGAGATAAGGAATCTCGCCGCCCGGGAAGTAGGGATCGTTGCCATTCACCCGGTCAAGCGTCATGCCCTGGTTTGCGTGGGTGTCGAGTCGTTTCTCATCGACATAAGCACGGAGAATGGATTCGTAGTACGGGCTTCTTCCGCGACCCAGCTTCGAGGTGCGGGTTTCATAATAGACGGCCAGTCCTTCGAGTTGCCAGATGGGCCAAAGGCCGTTCGGACGAATCACGTCTCCGAAAAAAATCCGGGCTGCTTCAAGGAGGCCGGTAGTTGGGTCGATGTTGAGAAAGTGAGTGTACTCATGGAATACAAGAAGCTTGATCCAGTCGTCGGTCCAGGAGGTGGAGAGCCAGGCATCTGGTGGAGTGGCAATCAGGACAATCCCCACGCGGAGAGGGGGCATGGTGAAACCGTTCGCTGCGTCTTCGTTGTCCGCGATGAGAATCGTGGTCTTGTAGCGCGGTTGCCATTTCAGGATCGGACTTAAAACTTCATGCGCATGTTCCAGGTGCATGGCCGCGCGGCGGGCGAAATCAAAGTAACCGTCCTCATAAACGAACTCGAAGTTTTTCGTCTCAAACGTTTTGTAGTGAGTGTAGGGGGAGAGAGCGGCGAGACTTAAAAAGTTCTGAGCGCGGGAGGTGGCTGGAGCTGCGCAAGCGAACAGAAGGATACCGAGCAGTAATTTTTGGATCATGGAGAAACTTTCTTCAAGGTGAATTTGAAATTTCCGTGGTGAAGTTCGACGCCTTCCTTGAGAGAAGTGCGTTTGATGATGGCGAGCCCGGCTCCGTCCGCGAAAGAGGTGAGTTTGCCGGCCTCTTCATTCTTTTCATTCAAAAGTGCGACGGGAAGGGAAAGTCCGGATGCTTCGCCCTCGACAAGGCAGAGTTTGCGGGCGGGAGAACCGATCGCGACGATCTTCTCGATTACTTCCTGACCCGGGTAACAACCCTTCTGGTCGGCAATCGCGCTTTTCAGATTCACTTCGAGTGGATTCGTTTCGCCATCGTTTTCAAACTCATGGCCTGATTTCGGAGTGAGGCTCAGGATGCGAACCTTTTCGTCTCCGGCACTTTCGTCTGAAGCCGGAAGTTTTTCGATCTCGTATTGCTCACTGAAAGTGAACTGGTCGAGGATTTCCAGAAACGGGCCTTGAAACTCGATTTCGAGTTGATCGGAAGCGAGAGCGGTGAACTCAAAAAAGGACCGGACTTTTCCTTGCGGATTCAGGAATAGCCCTGACTTTTTCCGGTTTAATTCCAAGTGCTTCAAATCAGCGGAACTGATGCGGTGTAGAAGATCGACGGCGTCCGCGCCCTTCAGTAAAACCCTTTGTTTCATGGTGGTTTTAGAGTACATTAATTTCCACCTATGAAATACCCAAAATCTCAGTATTCAAAAACGATTCGGGATCAGGATCGTGTATCGAGTCCGTTCCTGATTAAATATAGCGCCGTGGCGACCGGAAAGACCGGCAAGGCCTATATGAACGTGATTCTGACGGACAAAACCGGAGATTTGGAAGCACGTATTTTTGACAATGTTCCCAAGTACAATGCCCAGGCGGTGAAAGACACCTACGTTCAGGTTGAGGGACATGCACAAAGTTTCAATGGTCGCCTTCAGGTGCACATCAAGGATCTCGTGATCCTGCGTGAAGATGAAGTGATTGCGGAAGAGCTCCTTCCAGCCACCTTCCTTAATGCTGACAAACTTTACGGCGATGTGAAGACTTTGATCGCATCCATGGAAGATCCACATTACAAGGCGCTCATGGAAGCGATCTTCATTGACGACGCCGAGATCATTGCAAAATTCAAAAAAGGACCTGCAGCGAAGACCATGCACCATGCTTATCCGGTGGGGCTTCTCGAGCACGTGGTTTCCATCGTGAAGACACTCGACTTTCTTTCCGGTCACTATGCTCCGTTTGTGAACCGCGATCTTCTTTTTGTCGGCGGCTTCATGCACGATCTCGCGAAGATCTGGGAACTTCAGTTTGAGAAAACGACTGACTACACCGATCAGGGACGCTTCATTGGTCACCTCGTGATGGGTGTGGAGCTCATTGACGAGAAAATCCGCTTGCTCGAAAGCCAGCCGGGCCGTCTTCCAGAGCCATTCCCGATTGAAAAGAAATTGCTCGCGAAACACATGGTTCTCGCCCACCACGGAAAGCTTGAATACGGTTCGCCAAAAGAACCCGTGTGCATTGAGGCTCAGATCGTTCACATGATCGATGACCTCGATTCCAAAGTGAACGCGATCCGCGTTTTCCTCGAGCAGGATCAGGCGCCAGGCACCTGGACACTTTTGAACAAGCAATTCAACCGGTACTTCTTCAAGCCTGAATGGGCGCGGAAATAAATGGTTCGGTTTTCATCGACCGACTTTCCAAAAATCCAAAACTGAAAAATCTGCATGATCGGGCCGAAAAAATCGTTCCGGTCGACGCGGGTCACGATTTCTTTCACACCCGTCGTGTGGCAATCCTCGCTGCTGGAATTTTCGAAGAGGAAATCCAGTCCCGTGAAAAACGAAGTGCGACTGCATCCGAACTCGATGCCTGCTTTGCTTCGGCGCTGATGCACGACTGCGTCCCGGTGCCCAAAAATTCCCCGCTTCGCAAAGAAAGCGCCCGTCTTTGTTCCGAGAAGGCTCGTGAATGGTTGAAGGAGCTTTCCTGGGAAGAGGGAACGCTTGAGCTCATTTGCGGTGCGATTCTCGATCACAGTTTTTCTTCGGGTCGCATTCCATCCACACTGGTGGGTGAGGCGCTTCAGGATGCCGACCGGCTTGAAGCGCTCGGTGCGCTCGGTTTGTACCGGACGATCGCAACTGGCGTTTCGATGGGAACGCTTTTGTTTGATCCCGAAGACCCGTGGGCGGAGAAAAGGGAGCTTGATGATCGCCGTTTTACGATCGATCACTTCTTCATCAAGCTCTTGAAGCTCCCGGAAGGCTTCCGGACGAAGAGTGCGAGAGGCGAGGCTCAAAAAAGAGCTGATTTTCTCAGGGATTTCCTCGCAAATTTGAAATCTGAAATCATCTGAAATCGGCATTGACTCACTTATTGCGGCGTGTTAAAACGCGCCCAAACGAAGGAGATCCCATTCCTATGATTACCAGAAATACTTTAGCCTTGATGGCAATGACCTTGAGTGTTTCGGCGATGGCCGACACTTCCCCTGTCACACTCACTTCCAGTGAAATGACTCTGAATAATAACGATGTCACTCTGATTCGTACGGCTCAGACCCCGAAGAAAATCCGCTTGAATGTTGAAGTTCCTGTCGGAAGCAGTGTTTGCACCCAGTACGGGCAGGAGCTTGTTTACGGCCAGGATCCAAGTTGCGGTTACGACAGCATTTTCGATCATTATGAGTCGGTGTGTGTAGCGTGGCAGAATACTCCTCCTCCCTACAATCCAGGCCCAGGACATGGAGATGATCACGGTCCCGGTCCGGGACATGGAGACGATCATGGTCCTCAACAAGGCCCAGGTCGCGGTGATGATCACGGTCCTCAACAAGGTCCCGGTCGTGGCGACGATCACGGTGGCGGAAACGGTCCTGGCCACAATGGACCTCGCCCACGCGTAGAGATGGAAGCGCAAAACAGCACTTGTATCCGTTATGAAAGCCGTCCGGTTTACAGAAACGTCATGAGAGCCTGCAATCACTATGAAACCAGATGTATTGCGACCGGCATCTCTACCGAACACGTGAGCAAGAAGGTGGCAATCATCTTCAAAAACGCGAACTTGAGCGGTTCAGAAACCGAAACGTATCAGTTGAGTCTCGACCAAAAGCGGATCGACAGCAATTCTGTTAATTATCAGCTTCAATCGACTTCGGTTCAGGCTCCGGTGAAGATCTCCTACTGGAACTTCCTCTGGCACACGATCACCGTTAAATAGCGGCTCTACGGGCTCAAGAGAGACCCTGAAAAATATCCTAATCCCTCGTTTTCCAACGTGAAAGCGGGGGATTTTTCTCTTGTCAGAATTAAACAATTCGTGTATAAAGTCTCGATCGCGAAAGGATCCAACATGCCCTCTTTTGACATTACTTCAGACGTCGACTGGCAGGAAATCGACAACGCCGTAAACACATCTTTGAAAGAGCTCGCCACCCGCTTTGATTTTAAAGGCGTGAAGAGCGAAATCAACTTCGACAAGAAGGCGAAAACGATCACCCTGGTCTGTTCTGAAGACGGCAAGCTCGATAACTTGAAAGAAATCGTGCAGACGAAAATGATCAAGCGCGGGATCTCCCTCATGGCACTGATTTACAAACCAACCGAAGCGGCATTCGGCGGATCCGTTCGCCAGGTGGTTGAAGTTCAGGCGGGCGTCTCCAAGGAAAAGGGAAAAGAAGTCATTGCCGCGCTCAAGGATTCAAAAATTAAAGTTCAGGCCCAGATTCAGGACGAGAAAGTGCGTGTGACCGGAAAGAACCGCGATGATCTTCAAGAAGCCATCGCTCTTCTCAAAAGCCAGCAGGACACGTTGAAACTCCCGATGCAATTCGGAAACTTCCGGGAATAAGAAAGTAGTAGTTGTATGGAAAACACCACCGATCAGAAAAAATCATCCGTTTACTTCGTTTCACTCGGTTGCCCGAAAAACCTGGTTGATTCCCAAGTCATGCTCGGCAAACTCGACAACGGTCGCTATGAGATGGCGTCCGAGCCGGATACTGCGGATGTGATCATTGTGAACACCTGTTCCTTCATCCAGGCGGCGAAGGAAGAATCCATCGAAACGATTCTCGAGATGGCGCAATTCAAACAAGACGGTAACTGCAAGGCGCTCGTCGTCTCCGGTTGTCTTCCACAGCGTTACGCAAAAGAACTTGAAAAAGAGATGCCGGAAGTGGATCTCATGATCGGTACCGGCCAGTACCACAAAATCACTGATCTCCTCGATCTGCACGAGAAGGCACAGGAAGAAGGCGCTCCTCTTCCAAGCCGCTCTTACATTGATTTCCCTGCTTTCATTCACACTGAAAAAGATAATCGCGTTCACACCGGCGCAAAGTACACCGGTTTCCTGAAGCTCTCTGAAGGCTGTAACCGCCGTTGCGCATTCTGCATCATTCCAAAACTTCGCGGAAACGTCCGTTCCCGCACCATCGCTTCTCTCATTGAAGAAGCGACGAAGATGGCATCCGAAGGCGTTCGCGAGTTGAACCTCGTTGCCCAGGATCTGACCGAGTACGGGATGGAATGGAAGTACAAGGAAAACCTTGAGATGCTTCTGCCCGAGCTTTGCAAGATCGACGGCATCGAGTGGATCCGTCTTCACTACGTTTATCCGGATCAATTCTCGGATGAACTCGTCGACATCATCGCGCGCGAGCCGAAGATCGTGAAGTACCTCGACATGCCGATTCAGCACACCAATGATCGCGTGCTGAACGTGATGAATCGTCGCCTGACCAAAGCCAAGCTTTATGACCTGATGGACAAGCTCCGTACGAAAATCCCAGGCCTCGTGGTTCGCACATCGATCATCGTTGGTTTCCCTACCGAAACCGATGCCGAGTTTGAAGAACTTTGCACTGATCTCGATAAGCTTGAACTCGATCACGTGGGTGTATTCAGCTATTCGAACGAAGAAGGCACCAAGGCTTTTGAGATGGATGGCCAGTTGCACGCGAACGTGAAACGCAAGCGTCGTAAAAAACTGATCGAGATCCTCCAGAAACAGCGCGGAACGAAAGCTGCTGCTCTCATTGGGAAGCAAATTGAAGTCATGGTCGAAGGAAACTCCGAAGAGAGCGAACTTCTGATTCAGGCGCGCATGCCAACTCAGGCGCAGGAAATCGACGGACGCATTCTCATCAATGATCTGGGTGAAGATGCTCCAACCCTTTCTCCAGGAGACCTGGTCCTCGTTGAGATGACCGAACTCGCGGAGACGGATCTGGTTGCAAAATTCATCCGCATCACCAACCCTGCGAAAACTTCTGTTCCAGGACTCACCACCCAACTTCAAAAGGGAGCTGAGATGAGAAGTGGACGCGTCTCGCACTGATCTTTCATGGTCTGACCTTCAGCCATGCTTCGAGCAGGAAGGTTTTCCTGTTTCGGGAGCCGTGGACTTTGCTTTGGCCGAAGAGGCTTATCAACCCCATGCGAAAGCCTATGTAGAGTGGATTCATCGCGGCAGTCATGGTGCGATGAAATACCTCGAACGGGGCCTCGACCGGAGACTGAATCCAAAACTGGTTTTTCCCGAACTTCAAAGTGTCATTGCAGTTTTACTTCCTTATTCGCCCGATCCGGTTGGGACGGAAGAACTTCGGTATGCCCGTTATCTGAACGGACCGGATTATCATGAACTTCTGAAAGAGAAGCTTGAGCGGGTGTTCGTTCGTTTGAAGGAAGAGGGGCGTCTTCCGGAAAATTTCAAATATAAGACTTGTGTCGATACGAGTGCAGTTCTCGAGCGGTCATGGGCCCTGTTGACAGGTCTCGGCTGGATCGGGAAAAACACGCTTTTGATTCATCCGCAGATCGGGAGTTACGCCTTTATCGGAGTTGTATTCACGAACGCGACTTTTGGTGAACATCCGAAAACCCTGAAGGACTACTGCGGATCCTGCACCCGCTGCATCGGTGCGTGCCCGACGAAGGCTCTTTCTCCCCACGATCTCAATGCAAATGAGTGCATCAGTTATCTCACGCTTGAAAAAAGAGGGGATTGGCAGAAGGCTGTGAACCTTTCTGGTTTTGTCGCCGGTTGTGATCTTTGTCAGGAAGTTTGTCCTTACAATACCAAGGCCGTTCGCTATCGCTCCACGAATGAACAAGCTTCTTATCTGGTGACTGAACTGGATACGCTTGCTCTGGAGACGAAGGAGCAGTACGCCGACCGGATTTCAGGAACCGCACTGTCCCGGATCAAATACGAGGATTTCAGACGAAACCTCGACAACGTTCTCAAGCAGAACGAAGTTCGTAAAGAATGACCGGATTTTCGTGCGCGTTCATGAACTTGATCTGGATGGTTCCCTTGAGCACTTCGTCTGAACGGACGAGTTCGTAAATCCCCGTGTTCTTATTGATGTCCATGATGGTGAGGCCCTTGTCGTTGAAGTGCACGTTCTCGCCGTGGCGGATTGCAGGCAGAGCCTCGCCGTTCAGGAAAATCTGGATTCTTGTCGTTTCTCGGGCCTGAGGATGGGTGACGCCGAGGAGGCGGAGGTGTTTTCCTTCGAAGGGAAAGCTCAGCGCTGCATGGGAGTCGTCGGTGACGAGTGAACTATTTGCCTGAACCCAGTAGCCGCTCTGTGCAAGTGCATCGTTCAGGATGATTTTCTGATCCACGATCGTGACTTCCAGATCCGTCGGAACCCGCGAGAGCGGAAGGCCCGGGTCATCGAGTCTTAACACGTCCTGTAGCTGGTGTTCCGCGAGGAGCATGCTCTTTTCGTAATCGGGAAGAAGCTTTTCCTTGAAGATGAGATTTCCCTGATTGAAGAGCAGGATTTCGGGATGGTTTTTCGTCTGAAAGGATTCAAACCACTCACCCAGCGGATCGAGGTACACTGGAGTTTTGGTGAAGGTCTGAGAGTGGCGATAGCGTTCGAGGAATTTCGGATTTTTTACGAACAGGTATTTTTGTTGAAAGGCAAGAACCGCCTTCCAGTGAAGATTCCGATATCGTTCGCGCCAGCCACCCAGGGTTTCAAGAACCCGCTCACTGACATAGTCCCCGACATCGAGAAGAAATACTACAACGACTCCATCCATCTGTGGGGAGAGGGAAAAAAATTTTGGTCCGTCTTGTTGCGGAATAAAACCAAGCAGCGGTTCCGAATGCAGCCAGAATTCGCCAGATTGGGTGATGAGCTTTTCCTTCAACTCTTCCGGACTTAAAGCCTTCTGTTTTCGTTTCAGTGCCATGGCTTCTTTCTAAAATCTCAGTTGATAGTCGATCCAGGCTCTCTGGTCGACTTGATTGGTCTGGGTGGATTGTGAAGTGCCGTAGTTCAGATTCAGATGAGGGAACAGGGAGTGGGTGACCTGTCCGCCCACGGACTGGTTCTTTGCGCTGTAGATAACGCTTGCGCTGGAATCGATCGAGCTGATGCTTCGATTTACGTTGAGTTGAACACCGTCTGTTTCATTGAACTGAAGTTTTCCGTTTAAAAGAGGAGATTCCATCCGGAAGTCGCCTGAACGGCTTTTTGCTTCAATGTAAGTTGCGACCTTCACATTGTCGCCTTTGATCAGTTTCACGGTTTTCCCCGACCAGAGGGCGAAGGTTCCCGCGATGATGCCGACCGGAGCCTGCAGTTCCGGGTTTTCACGAAGCATCTGATTTCCTTTTTCCGTCATGCGCGGAAGGACCTTTTGCAGCTCCTCGTTTTGCAGCATCTGAACCATTGCTTTCGCACGGTCTTGTCCACCGGTAATGCTGTCCTGGATTTTGAAATTTGAGTTTCCGGAATTCAGAAGCTGATCTTGAGAGTTGATCATCCGGATGGTCTCAACATCTTCACCCTGGCGTTTTTTGAAAAACCAGATCGAGTGTGGATCTTCTTTTAATTTTTCAGTGAGAACATCCACGGGTGCGGCGGTTGGAAGCGGAGTCGGCATGGATTGGCTAAGAACGTCCGCCGCGAAACACGGGGAGACCGCAACCACTTCAAAGAGAAGCAGCGAAAGAGCGAAAAGAGATTTGAAAACACGGACTCCCATCTCTTCTCTTTTCGGAGAAAGTCGGGTTCTACTTGATGGCGGGGAGGGCGGTTTCTAGTTTTTTAACCAGTTGTTTTCCCGGGGAAAAATGGTCTTTCAAGGACGAGCTGTTCAGTTTTTCGAGCGCCAGTTTAATGGCAGCTTCCTTCCCGAGAAGGCTCAGGATGTTTTTTGCAGCCAGAGCCTGGTCTTGAATTTCATCTTCGAGATCATCTGCGATCTGGAATGCGAAACCAAAACCGGAGGCAAATTCGAGTGCCTCTTTGAATGCAGGAGTGTTTTCGCGACCCGCAAGATAGAACGGAGTGAGGACGGATGCGCGGAAAAGGGCGCCTGTTTTCAGGTCCTGAATACGGAGAAGGTTCTCGAGAGAGAGAGAGATTTTTTGTTCAGCCCATTCGAGTTCAAGCGTCTGGCCACCGATCATTCCCTGAATGCCGATCGACTTTGAGAAAAACGCGAGCGCATTTTGAAAGGCTTTCGGTTCGGAGAACGCGGCAAGTGAAGCAAAGGTTTCGTAAGCAAGCGGGATGAGTCCGTCGCCCGCAAGGAGAGCGGTTGCCTCATTGAATTTCCGGTGGACTGTCGGCAGTCCGCGTCTGAAATCATCATTATCGAGGCAAGGCAGGTCGTCGTGGATCAGTGAAAAAACATGGACCATCTCAATCGCATATCCGAGTAATTTTGATGCCTGATCCGGCAATCCAGCCAGAGAGGAGGCCTCGGAGACAAAAAGGGGGCGAAGGCGCTTCCCCGGAGCATCCAGAGCATAGCGGATGGCAGAGTTTAATTGCCCGGAATCACTCTGAAATTGTGCGAGATGGGCTAAAAGGCCCTGGTTGAATTCGAGACGCCACTCTTCCATGGGGCCATAAGCTAACGGAGTTCCAGTCGAGATTCAATTCAAATAGGAACGCTTTAATCGGGTTTTGTTCTGTGCTATCATGCGGATGACAAACGTATGGAAGATCAAGAGTTTATTAATCGAAAAGCCGACCACATCCGCCTCGCTTTGAGTGCGGAAAGTGAAGCCCAAGGGCTCTCGATGCTCGATCGTGTGGAACTCACGCACGACTCCCTTCCCGATTTCAACCTGAGCGATGTCGAAATCCGCTCCAGTTTTTTCGGTGAACCGCTTCACAGTCCGTTTTTCATCGCTGGCATGACCGCAGGTCACGATGATGCGGAAGCTTTGAATGATCGTCTGGCCCGTTATGCAGCCGAACGCGAATGGGTTTTCGGTGTGGGTTCCCAGCGCCGGGACATTGATTCCCAATATCAGGATTCTTTTACTCTGGGTTTGAAGAAGCGTTATCCAACCCTGAAGCTCGTCGCGAACCTTGGCATCAGCCAGTTGATCGAACTCAGTTCGAAGGGCTCGATCCTGAAACTCCTTTCACTCGTGGACCGCATGCAGGCAAATGCACTCGCGATTCACCTGAATCCGCTTCAGGAAGCGATTCAAAAAGAAGGCACACCTAATTTCAAAGGAGCGCTTGATGCACTGGAGAGTTTGAAGCAGGAACTCACGATTCCACTGATTCTGAAAGAAACCGGATCCGGCGTCAGTGTACCGTTTTTGAAGCGCGTGAAGGCACTCGATTTCAACGCAATTGACGTGAGTGGGCTCGGTGGAACTCACTGGGGACGCATTGAAGGCTTCCGTGCTCCAGCAGACAGCATCACCGGACAGCTCGGCGAAACATTCAAATCCTGGGGTGTCAGCACCGTCCACTCGATTTTGAATTCAGTCGAAGTCCTCGAAGACACCCAGACTGAAATCTGGGCAAGTGGTGGAATCCGCACCGGGCTTGATGCCGCAAAATGTTTTGCCATGGGAGCCCAGCGCGCAGGATTTGCGCGTCCGGCTCTGGAAGCCGCCCTGAAGGGCGACAAGGAACTTGAGCAATGGATGCAGACGAAGGAAGAAGAGCTTAAAGTGGCTCTTTTCTGCACCAATTCCAGAAACCTCACCGAGTTGAACGTCAGCAAGATTGAAGGGAATTTATAATGAAACACGACGATCGCTTCGAAGTGCTGCTTCAGGAATTCCATCGTATTTCGTTTGAAGAACGTCAGGCACGTCTCGCGAAATGGTGTGACCTTGATCAGCAGGAACTTCAGATTCTGAAAGGCGTGAATGCGCTTTCCGTCGATGCCGCTGAACACTTCATTGAGAACGTGATCGGTGTGTTCCCGCTTCCGATGGGTGTGGCGACTTATCTCAACATCGATGATCGTGATCTGCTGGTTCCGATGGCGGTTGAAGAGACTTCCATCATCGCAGCGGTCAGTTCCACTGCGAAATGGCTTCGCAAGATGAACGCCCGGATCACGACCGAAGCGCGTGGAAATCTCATCATCGGGCAGATCCAGATTCCGCGGGTCACTGACGCGAAACTTTCAGTGAAAAAGCTCACACACGAAAAACAGGCCCTGATTGATTCGGGTAATACCATTGTTCCGGGTCTCGTTGCCCGTGGCGGCGGTATCCGTGATCTCCAGTTCAGAACCCTTCCCCGTGAAGACGGTCAGGGTGACATGCTCGTGATCCACGTGCTTTGCGATCCTTGTGATGCAATGGGGGCGAACCTCATTAATCAAGTCTGCGAAGGACTGAAGCCCGAGATCGAAGACATCACCGGTGACCGCGTGGGTCTTTGCATTCTTTCAAACCTGGTGGATGGCAAACTCGCCTATGCGCGGGTTGAGATTCCTGAAATTGATCCTGAAACCGGTTTCGGAATCCAGGAAGCCACTCAGTTCGCAAAAACCGATCCTTACCGCGCGACGACTCATAACAAGGGTGTGTTGAACGGAATCGACCCGGTTCTCATTGCGACCGGAAATGACTGGAGAGCGGTTGAAGCGGGTATTCACGCTTACGCTGCCCGGACTGGCACTTACCAGCCGGTGACGGACTGGACTTATGATGGTTCAACGCTGGTGGGTGAGTTCCTTGCTCCGCTTGCAGTGGGCACCGTGGGTGGAGTGACCATGCTTCATCCAACCGCGCGTCTGGCGCTCAAGATCATGGGTGTTCAGAATGCGGAAGGGCTCGCTCGAATCCTTGCGGCAACGGGTCTGGTTCAGAACCTGGGGGCCCTCAAGGCGCTCGCAACTGTTGGAATCGTGAAAGGCCACATGCGCCTTCATGCGGGTAACCTTGCTCTTCAAACCGGGGCGAATGAATCCGAGATTCCGAAGTTGAAGGAAGAGCTGACTCTTGCGCTTGAGCGTGAGAAACGCATCAATCTCACCCGTGCAAAAGAGATTCTCGCGAAGCTCCGCATGGACACGACCGAATTCTCTCACTAGTCATTAATTGGTTTCAGCAAAGGAAACGAGACGCTGGAATTCTCCGGAACGGGAAACGAGTTCGGAGTACGTGCCGGTTTCCTGAATCACGCCCTCTTTCAGGACGATGATCAGATCCGCATTCTGGATCGTGGACAGACGGTGAGCAATCACGAGGGTTGTCCGGTGTTCCATCAGTTTCTCAAGTGTCTGTTGAACAATCTTTTCAGACTCGTTATCGAGGTTTGAGGTCGCTTCATCCAGAATCAGGCACTGGGAATTTTTCAGGAACGCGCGTGCGATGGAGATCCGCTGGCGTTCACCGCCGGAGAGTTTCATGCCGCGGTCACCGACCACGGTTTCAAAGCCCTGAGGGAGGCGGCTGACGAAGTCGTAAGCATAAGCGTTCTTCGCCGCTTCCATGACTTCCTCGCGGGTGGCTCCCGGTTTTCCAAGAAGGATGTTTTGATAAATCGTGTCGTGGAAAAGGAAGACATCCTGGCTCACGACTGCAACCTGATCCCGCCAGTTTTTAAGATGCAAATCCTTCAGCGGAGTACCGTCGATCCGGATGGTTCCTTCCGTCACGTCATAAAGACGGGTCAGGAGTTGAACGATTGAGCTTTTTCCAGATCCGCTTTGGCCAACCAATGCCACCGTTTTTCCAAGTGGAAGGGAGAAGCTGACGTTGTTCAGAACCTTGCGCTCCGGTGCGCCCGGGTAGAAGAAGGAAACCTTTTCGAAAGTGACTTCTCTTGCAATGGAGGAGATCGGTTTTGCGTCGATCTTGGATTTGACCTTCGGTTCCCACGCGAGGAATTCGTTGATGCGTTCCATGGATCCCGCCGCGGCGTGGAGTTTTCCATTGATGTCCGCCATCTGGCGGATCGGGTTCACCATCATGCCGAATGCGGTGAAGAAGGCGAGGAAGTCACCTGCGGTCATCTCGCCCTTCAAGACGCTTGATCCGCCGTAGAAGATGATGAGTGCGGTGGCGAAGGAAATCACCAGCTCGATCATCGGGCTTGCGAACTCCTCCATCTTGCTGATTTTAAGCAGGTGGTGAGTGACGCCATTCATCTGAGCTGAGAACTTCTGGAAGAGGCCATCTTCAAGGTTGAAGAGGTGGATGATCTTGATTCCGCTCAAGGCTTCCTGAACGAGACCGAAGGATTCTCCGTTTGCTTCCTGATACAGTTTGATCTTGGCCTTGATGTATTTCCCGGATTTACCGAACACGAAACCAAGGCAGGGAATGATGACGAAGGTGAAGACCGTGAGTTTCCAGTTTTTGTGAAGGGTGTACCCGAGAAGTGCGAGGAACGTGATGGGTTCGCGGATGAGCGCATTCATGGAGGCGATCCCGTTATCAAGATTCGCCGGATCCGCTGTGATGCGTGAAAAAAGAACGCCTGCTTTTTGTTCGGAGAAAAAATCCGAAGAAAGGGAAACCAAGTGCTGATAGAGGCGTTCCCGAATGCTTTGGTTTACATTCACCACGACAACGCGGCTGGCATAGTAATGGAGGAAGCGGATCGGAAGGTTGATGACGAAAATTCCAACCGTCAGTAGAGAATAGAAGAGAAGTCTTGAAACATCCTTTTTAACCAGGATGTCATCCACGAAATGTTGCAGCAAAAGAACGGGTGCTGAACGGATGAGCGCGAGCGGAATGGCCATTACCAAACTGAACAGGAGCCAGTTTTTGAAAGGCCAGATATAAGTCTTTAAGCTTTTGAGAGAACCCAGAGAAAACATAGTGGATTCATTCACTTTATGCTAAGCTTTCCCTTATGGCAAAGGCCGTTTTTCTGGATAGAGATGAGACTTTGAACCCGGATCCGGGTTATATTCATGATCCAGAACTCTTCAACCTCTTCCCCTGGGTTGCCTCCGAACTTAAAAAATTAAAAGACGCAGGATTCATGTTGATCGTGGTCAGTAACCAGTCCGGGATCGGCCGTGGTCTGATTCGAGAAGCCTCTCTTCGTGCCATTCACGAGAAGTGTGATGCCCTCCTCACCGAGGCTGCCGGCATTAAAATCGATTCTTACGAATTTTGTCCCCATCGTCCGGATGAGAACTGCGATTGCAGAAAACCAAATCCAAAACTGATCACTGAATCATTGCGGAAGTTTTCAATCGATCCGTCCCAATCTTACATGATTGGCGACCGCGCCTCGGATTTCGAAGCGGGAACCCGCGCAGGTTTGAAACAGAGTTTCCAGATTCCCTCCGGCAGCGAGGAAGCCTTTAAAAAGGCAGTTGCGGAGATTTTAGAAAGTGGATCGCGCTGAGAGGCGCACGGTCCAAGCCCGGTACAAAGTACTGCAGGTGTTTTTCCAGCATGTCCAATAACGCTTCATGATCCCTTTTCACCGCTTGAAACTCGATCTTCCGGATCGGGTGAAGCATGGAGTGAAACGCGTCCAGAACCACCATTTTATGAAGCTTCTGCCCTGAGTGATCGGGGAAACAGGCTTCGCACAGCCAGGCGCCCTTGTGGACCTGAGGATAAACAAAGTCCCCGGGGACTTCGTTCAAGGCTTTTTGACAATGAAGGCAGCGGGTGAGGGAAGGTTGGACTCCGAGCCACTGGGTGATCTTCAGAATGAACGCATTCACGACACAGATGGCTTTCTCTTCCGGAAGTTCGTTCAGGGCAAACAGGCTGTTGGAATAGAGTTTGAAGACTTCAGGGACGGCCTTGTGGGCGGGAACGATTTTCACAATCAGTTCATTCAGGGCGGATCCGGCCGAAAGACGCTCGAAGGATTTTCCCATGTTTTCAGACACGTGACGGGTCTGGGCTGAGAGAATCTGGACGAGTCCGTCTTCATTCAGTTCCTGAATCCGGATGGTCTTTGGGCTGATTTCGAAGTCGGAGGCACAGAAGAGGTTCAGGCTTCCCCCGAACCGACGGGATTGAACCCCGTTTCGGGCCATGGCTGAAAAACGACCCCGGTTTTCGGAAAAGAGAGTCGCGATCAGATCCCGTTCCTGGTAGGGAAAGGTCTTTAAAACGAAGCAAAGCTCTCGAAAGGAAGGGGAGGTCACGGCCCTATCCTACCTTAAAAAAGGCAAAAACAGGAATAAGCAGCCCCAAAACCCGGATTTTGACGCACCGTTCTTTAATGCGGCGCGCTTAAGTTGCCCTGCAAATTAGCCCAAAGCCCGCCCAAAAGAGTCAAAAATTTAACGCCATGATTCTGGGATCTTATGGTTACGCAGCGCACCATTCTTTAAGAAACCTTATCACTTTTGTGTAAAAAATTGAGCTCTCTGGCGGAGCTTATGACACATTGCGGTTGGCAGATGGGGGCGTCTTCAGTAGGTTCACGGAACTCTATGTGGAAGGCTTTATTTTCCAGTATTTTAATCTTTGTTGGTTTGATGCATCCTACGCAGTCGTCGCAGTTTGGCGTGGATGAAACCTACACCGGCAGTGTGTTTTCTCCTGTCCGGAACGCTCTGTATTTTCAGATCGAGCGCAACTTCAGTTTAAAAACTACACTCAGCAAAACCGAGATGCAGGGCCTCGTGGCCAAGGCGATTGGTGAGGCTAACCCAAGGCATGAGGACCTCGAGGAGGCGAATGCGATTCCGACCCTTTCCCAGCAGCTCGTCCGGACAGCCAGCTGTTACGGGATCGACCCTGTGATCTTTACGGGCTTGGTCTGGCGCGAGTCGAACTTCAAGCCCCGGGTCTCCAGTGAAACCGGTGCAACCGGTCTGACCCAGATGACCAGACAGGGGATAGGCGAGGTCTTGGACCGCTTGAGCCCGATCTCCCACCGTCGACTTGGACACCTCCGGTCCCTCGTTAAACTCTGCAATCCACACTTCCTCGATCGCGTGCCGCCGAAGGCTTCGGCTGATACACTCGCGGCGTGGAAAAACTCGGTAAACCATTCCACGGAAGATGCACTCGTGATGGGGGCGCTTCTGCTCAAGATTAATCTCGCGTCAGTGAGTCCTGCGAATGCCGTTTTAAATCGCGTGGGTTATTACCGGAACGCACTTGAGCGTTACAACGGGGATCCGAAGGTCAAGCTTCAGTTTGCAACGGATGTTCTTCTTCTCGCGAAGCGGATGATCGCGCTTCCGGAAGTTGCTCTAAATGATTCAAAATTTGTGTCACTGATTGAAGGGATTTAATCTCTTCCCACCAGTACACATCCTGTTTTGAAGACAGGTATCTCACCCACTGTTTGATTCTTTTCTCAGAAGGCTGAACCTTCGCATACTCCCGGAACGTTTCCGCCCAGAGTGCGGGTGCCATGGTTTCCGGAAAACGAATCGGATTCGGTGTCTCAATTACCGATAATCCCAGTTCCTTCCGCATCTCGCGTGCGAGGTTCGGGCAGGCGAGTGCGCCTCGTCCGATCATGAAGTGAATGGAGCCGGTTTCCTCGCGGCAGCGTCTGAAATCTTCAATCGTCCAGATCTCACCATTTGCCACGACCGGAATGGATAAAGCGCGCTTCACTTCTCCAATCGGTTTCCAGTAAGCGGGCGGGATATAGCCTTGGAATTTGGTGCGCCCGTGAATCGTGATCCAGTTTGCGCCACCTTGTTCCACTCGTTTCGCGTTCTCGTGAATTGCTTCCGGGTCTTGGAATCCAAGGCGGAGTTTAGCGCTGACGGGATATTGAGCGGGAACTGCATCGCGAATGGCGCGGACGATTCCCTCGATGCGTTCAGGATATTGAAGTAGGGTTGCGCCTCCGTCGTGACGATTCACCGTGGGAGCGGGACAGCCAAAGTTCAGATCGATGCCGGTAGCACCGGCTTGAATCGCGTTGAGAGCGCTTTCGGTAAGACGACCGGGATCGCCACCGAGCAGTTGAACTTGAACTGGAATGAGAGAAGAAGTCAGGCTCTGGGTGCGGACTTCAGGAGCATGGTGATAAAAGCTTTTTGCAGGAAGCGGGTGTGAACTCACCCGAACGAATTCGCTGACGCAATAGTCGTAATAGCCCGTGCGGGTGATGAACTCGCGGAAAGGCGCGTCGGTTACGCCCTCCATGGGAGCAAGGATCACGGCCGGTTGGTTGGGCTTGAGGAAAGACATCCGTAAGATGATTACGGGTCCATCCAGTATCCGTCAACCTGGGTGGTGATATTTGTCGAAACGAGGTGGTTTGACCAAACTGCACTCATGCCACAGCCGTAAGCGAGAGGGTTTTGGGAGCGGCAGTTATCGTATTGCGCGTTGGTGACAGAAATCAGAACTGAACCTGATCCGGTCACGGCGTTTGTGAAATCAAGAGTTTGGGAAGTAGGAGCATTTGCGCAGCTGGAGGAACCGCCCTGGCCAGCGCTTCCAACGCGAAGAACTTGAGTGGTCAGGGTCATGCCGTTTGCTTGCACAGTGACTTGCATGCAGCCGTAGGGGAAAACCCAGTTGGTGAAGCCTGGATTGACCAGGTTTGGAGCAGACATCGCGGTTACTTTGACTTTAAGAGTGCGAGAAGTGGAAGCACGGAAGGAAACAGTCGGATAAGCTCCGCTGTTTCCGCTGACAGTCACCACTTGGGATGGAGCCTGAGGAAGGTCATTAATGTTTCCGGTAGTATCTTCACCTGAGCCGTTGGAACCGTTGGTTCCGGATGCTCCGGTGAGGGCGCCCCCACTCGTAACGCTGCGGGAAGTTTGGGACCCGCAAGCGGTCAGTGCAAGGACAGCTAAAGCTACAAGTACTGAGTTAAAAGTTTTCATATATCTCTTCTCTTTCCCTTGATTAAGCATGGGTTATGCCAAACAAGGGAAGAGTGTCAGTTCAAGGACTTAAGAGTTGATTCAACTAAAAAAGTGGAGTGGGTAAACGTCTAGTCTTTGATCCGGGTGTAAAAAGAGTTTACAGTGGGGTATGCCCGCAAAACTGTCGGTTTCACATGTTTTCTTCCTGTTTGCCGTGCTTTTCTCCCTGTTTCTTTTTCGAAGCCCGGTTGAAATGGTGATTTGCGGAGCGGTTTATGCCTTCGTCGACGCCTTTGTTCTGCCTCGTCGTCTTTCGATGGGGGCGATCTTCCCGCTTTCCATGCTGTTTCTCTTTCTTCTTATTTTGTCTGAAACACCGGAACGGCTTTATACTCTGACGCTCTATTATACGGTGAGACTCCTCATTGTATTTCGGAGTCTCCTCCTGCTTTTGGGAGAGATCCGGGATTCGGAAGAAAAAACTTCGAAGGCAGCCCTGCTCGCCATTTCGGGTTTTGCTGTCGAGCTTGGGTTTGTAGCGGTTTTTCTTTATTCAGCTTTCAAGCCGGTTGATCCTTCTTTGCTGAAAGCAGTGGGATTCCTGTCTCTGAAAGTTCTTCTGGTTTCATCCATTCCTCTGGTCTATCAGCGATTGAATTTTAAAAATGGCGAAGTTATCGGTTAAGGATCGCGAAGCGGTCATTCAAGGTTATTACAAACAATTCCATCAGGTGAAATACCTGGAGTGGGATCCGCTTACGGTCGTGCGTTCGTATCAGGGGTCTCCCAATCAGGAATATGTCGCTCTGATCTCAGCCCTCTTTGCCTTCGGTGGGGTGAAGCAGATCATTGCCTCGGTTCGAAATGCGACGGGAAGACTGGATCTTTCACCCGGCCGAAAGATCGAGACTCTGAGTGAAGCGGAGTTAATGGAACGCTTGAAGGGATTTGTTCACCGGATTTATGTGGATCGGGATCTGGTTGCGTTAACCCTTCTTTATCAACGCTCCATTCGTGAGCATGGAAGCTTTCTCAATCACTTTTTATCCCACCACCGCGCTGATGAAGAAACCGTGGAGTCGGGGCTCGCCGGACTCATTTCGGATTACAAGGCCTGGGCACTGGAGAGTAAATTCAAACCCGCCGCCCATTTCAAACACATGCTGAATTCCCCCGAGCAGGGAAGTACCTGCAAGCGCTGGCTCATGTATCTGAAATGGATGGTGCGTGCGGATGATGGAATCGATCTTGGTCTCTGGAACGGAGACAAGCGCCTTCGTCCGGATCAACTTTTGATCCCGCTTGATACCCATTTGTTCAAGATTTCAAAGAAACTCGGACTCACCGGCAAGCGGACTGCGAATTGGAAAACTTCAGTGGAAGTGACGCGAAGCCTGAAAAAAATCGATCCGATGGACCCGACCCGCTTTGATTTTTCACTTTGTCGCTTCGGAATGTTTGACTATCGGAAGATCCTGGAGAAAGTATAAGGTATGCACTTTGGTCGTACCGAAGATCCGGTCCAAATGAGTCTTCAAAATCTCACTCTTCCTGCGCTCGATTCCGCGGAAGAGAAAGTTCAGCTCGATCGCCTTGCGAAAGCGGCGGTGAGATCGACCGTGCCTTCCCGTATTCACGTTGGAGTTCCGATCTGGAACCATGCTCCCTGGGTGGGGAACTTCTATCCTGAAGGAGTCACTTCGGGAGATCTGCTTCGGGAATACGCAAAGCAGCTGAACACGGTTGAAGTGAATTCCACTTTTTATGCGGTCCCGGGAGAAGAGCTTTTTAAAAAATGGAAGGACAGCGTTCCGGCTGACTTCCGCTTTTGTCCCAAATTTCCAAAATCAGTCAGTCACTCCCTTGATGGAAAGCATCCGGATCTGAAATTATTTGCTGAACGGGTTCTTTCCCTGGAAGGGAATCTCGGGGCGTGTTTTCTACAGCTTCCCCAGTACTTTTCCATGCAGGACAAGGATCGTCTGAACAGTCTTCTTTCACAGCTTCCGAGAGAACTGAAAACCACGATTGAATTGAGAAATGCGGAATACTTTACCGGGCAGCGTTTGAATCCGGAAGTGGTGGACGTATTCGCCCGTTCGTTTGTGGGTGCGGTTTCATCCGATACCCCGGAAGAGCGAGCGGTTGCGCACGTGAGTCTGACCTCTACCCGTTCGATGATCCGTTTTCTGGGCGCGAATCTTCATGAATCTGATCTGATTCGCCTGCAGCAGTGGGCGGAGCGGGTTGCAGTCTGGTTCAAGAGTGGGCTGAAGGAAATGTACTTCATGGTCCATCAGCCCGACAACACGCTCTCACCGCAGACCTGTGATGCATTCATTAAAATGCTGAATCTGGAGCTGGAGAAACAAGCGCTTGAATTCCGGGTGAGTCCGATTCACTGGAACCACCTCCTCTAGACCTTTTTCTTCAAAACTTATTCAAAAATCATGGTTTTCTGACCGTTCACGAAGACACGGTTTTCAAGCACCAGAGAAAGTGCTCTCGCCAGAACGATCTTTTCAACGTCTCGGCCGGCACGGGCCAGTGCCACTGCGTCTTGTGCGTGAGTGACCGGGATCACGGACTGGGTGATGATCGGACCTTCGTCGAGATGGTCATTCACATAGTGGGCAGTCGCCCCGATGATCTTCACTCCGCGCTCGTAAGCTTGAAGGTAAGGGTTGCTTCCGATGAAAGCCGGAAGGAATGAGTGGTGAATGTTGATGATCTTGTCCGGATAATGCTGCACGAACTCCGGAGTCAGGATTCGCATGTATTTTGCGAGGACCAGGTAATCGGGCGAATAAGAATCGATCACTTTTTTCAGGGACGTCTCGTGGAGGTTGCGTTCACCTTCCGGTACCGGAACTTCATGAAACGGAATTTCAAAACGATCGACAAGCTTTTTGAGAGTGGAGTACTGGCTCACGACCGCGACGATCTCCCCGTTCAATTCTCCGGCCGCGTGACGAAGCAGCAGATCGCCAAGGCAATGGGACTCGCGGGTTGCCAGAAGAACGAGTTTTTTCGGTCCTTGAGAATGAAGTTTGAGTTCAGTTTGTTTCGGAAGCAGTTGTTTCAGTTCTTCCAGAATGGGTGCGACTTCCACTCCGCCGCTGAATTCAGTCCGCATGAAAAAGAGGTTGTTTTTGCGGTCTACAAACTCGTGGTTTTCGATGATGTTCAATCCGTGGCGGAAGAGAACGCCGCTCACGTGGTGAATGATCCCGCCCCGATCGGGACAACTGACAAAGAGAACGTGGTTACTTGAAGATTTCATGTCTCATTCCATTTTGAGGCGCAGATTTTCCCCTGTAAAGGGTTGGTTGCAAATGCTGTAGCCAGTCGATACTGTGAACGGAGATGAAGCACTCAGGATTGAGGAAGATTTGACGGTAAAAAAACTCCGAGTTCAAGACTATCGTGAAATGCCGTGGAAAAGCGGGAAGGGAACCACCCATCAGATTGCCATTTCCCCCGAAGGAGCGGACTTCACGAAAGAATCATTTTTATGGCGGGTGAGTACGGCTCCCATGATTGAGGACGGGGTGTTTTCGCACTTTCCGGGATACGAACGGATTCTCATGGTCGTTCAGGGGGAGGGGCTTCTTCTCAATAGAAGAATATTGTCTCCTTTTGAGACGGTTCGTTTTTCTGGAAATGAGACGATGAATGCAAAACTCATCTCGGGACCGATTCTGGACCTGGGGGTGATTCATGATCCGGAGAAGGTGAAAGTTGATCTTCAGTTCATTCCAAATCTCCGAAGTGAAACTGTTTTTTCTTTTTCCACTGGAACTCATTTCGTTTATTGCATCCAGGGAACGATGCGCGTGAATGGAGAGCTGGTCGGAGAGGGTGAATCCATCCGATTTGATGAGAGTGAAGGATTCAACGTCACGATCGGATTTGATGTTTCGGGTTCAGGTGTTCATGTTTCCCTGACAGACTAAAAATTGTACAAAATCATGGCTTCCAGTATTCTGAAGGTATGAAACTCGTATCCATTCTGATTGCACTGAACGTTGTGACCCATGTCTGGTTTTTGGTTTTCGAAATGTTTCTCTGGCAAAGCAAGTTTGCACAGAAGGCTTTTAGAATGTCTGAGCAAGTTGCGCGGGACTCCGCAGTTCTTGCTGCAAACCAAGGCTTGTACAATGGATTTCTTGCAGCGGGTCTGACTTGGGGGCTGTGTACGGCTGATCCCGTTTTGGGCCATGCCCTTCAGGTGTTTTTTCTGAGCTGCATGCTCGTTGCCGGATTGTTCGGTGGGCTGAGTGCTAACAAACGGATTCTTTTCCTTCAGGCGCTCCCGGCCCTGATTCCACTCGCAATGATTCTATTCTCTACTTATTAGTCGGGAAGAGGAATGCGATCGTGAGCCGGATGAAAGTGTCTGGTGCAGTATCGGGTCTGACGACGTTGTCGTAAAATTGAAGAACAATGTTCATCGGAACTTTTCCTGTATACGTTTTGCTCACTCCGGCGCCGAGAGGAACCGTCCATCGCTGTGAAAATGGACCATACCAATCCGCGGTGATGTTTGGTGCCGTGGAAAGCGCCCATCCATAATCGAAGTTGTAGTTGATGAAAGGTTGAATCAGCAGGTTCGCCGTATCTGGTCTCCCTGCATCTCCGGTGAAAGACCAGAGATTGTTTGCGAGAACCCCCACGACCCAGGGACCATGCGCATAGAGCGCGACTACGGACGGGCCGAGAGCCCATTTTCCCGATCCCAGTATTTCAGCGCTTGCGATGGGCAGGCTTACTGAAGGGCCCACCCCGAAAATGAATTCTTTTGCGTGGCTTGGAGCGAAGAAACCGGTGTAGTTAAAATCGCCGACTCCGGCCTGACTCTGACCATTTCCTGTGGGTTGAACAAGAATGGGCAGAATCGCCCGGTTAATGAGATTCCAGTCATCGGTGAGTTTCACAGGAATAACGGGTTGGATATTCAGTAGGTAGGAAAACTGATCGTCAGAGGGACCGGCCTTGAATCCGAAGTTGTTTTGAAACGGGACACTGATGAGGTTTGAAACCGGGTTCTGTGTTTTCTTCGAGAGATTGGTCGCATCATTATCTTCTTTTTGTTCGGTGAGTACTGCAGCATCCGTTTGATCCGAAGTGCTTTGGTCCGCCGCGTGAGCGTGAGTAGTCATCGATCCAATAATAAAAACAAGAAACGCGATCTTGTGAAAGAAGCTGTTTTTCCCCATGACGCTTGGAGTGCTTCAAGGGTCGTGCCCGGAACCTCGTCCGAAATAGCCCGTTTCAAACTGCAGAGGTCGATTTTAAAATCAGTTTCCAGCTGAAAAGTCGAACACGACCACGCCGTTTTGATCGAGAAGCTGGCCCACGAAATCCTTGTAAGCCTGGTGTGCCGGATCATAAAAATGCGCGTCTGTGATCACAGGTTGTCCAACGTAATAGTTTCGATCGCCTTCTGATTTGAAGGTGACGATGAATCCTTGTTCAAGGCCTTGATCGGCGCCCTCTCCACTGATTTCAGCGCCCGTTTCAATCGAGAGGATGTATCTCTTTCCGTTTTTAAGGGCGAGGTACTTCAGAGCGAGAAAACGATTTTTTGCTTTCTGTTTTTGCTCCAGGGTCACTTGTGGACCGTAACGGAAGAGCACGATGTGGCGAACGACACCGGGCTTGTAGTTCGAAGCAGTGAATTGCGCGACCCCCACCCGGGTCAGTTCCTCCTTCAGGCGATCTGCTGCTGTTTCAGCGTGAGCCAGGCTTGGGATCAGAAGAGCAAGTGCGAGTACGATCAGATTTTTTTTAAACATGGATACGGTCCCCTTTACCGGGAATACGACCTGGGTTGGATTTGGTTACACACTATTTTAAAAAAGACAGGACTTGGAACCGGAGGCATTGGGATTTACCATGACTGAGGCATGGCAAAGAAAACCACCGGATCACTGGCCGACTGGAGCAAACAGGAAGATCTCTTCGCGCGTTACCTGCAAGGGGACGCGGTAGCAACTCGCGTGTTGTTTTCAGAGTTCCTTCGGGTGATTCACGGTTTTTATCGTGCCCGGATCGGTTCTTCGATTCAAGGCGGAGACGACGTGGATGATCTCGCGCAGGCGACTCTTCTCAAGATCCATCTCGCCCGGGATCGTTATGATCCAAAATTGTCTCTGAAAACCTGGGTATTCACCATTGCTTCCCGCTCGCTCATTGACCACTGGCGGGGCGTAGCCCATGAAAAAGATGTGTTTGAAGAGCGCGCTGAAGGGGAGTCAGACGGTGAGTCTGGGGCGCAGTTCGAGTTTGCCGCCTCCGATCTCATTGATCCTGAGCGGAAAACCGAATTGCACCGGGATTTAAACGAGGCGCTGAAAAAGTTAAAACCAACGGAACGCTCGATCGTATACCTGTATGGCGTGGAAGGATTAAGCATGGCAGAGATCGGCTCCGTTCTTTCCATTTCAGAAGGGGCGGCAAAGTTACGAGCCTATCGTGCTTATCAGGAGATCCGGAAACTTCTGGTCGTCTGGGTATTATTGAACTGGCTGAGGTACTGAAAATGAATGTAATTAGTTTGATCGAATCGGATGTCAGTCGTGTGAAACCGAAAAAGATGCAGTCCTTCTTGTTCTGGCTCGGACTTGCTTTCATCCCGGCAGGATTTGGAATTCTGATGCGGGAAGACCTGGTTGGAGTACTTGATCTCCGCGTATTGGGGCCGAATCTTCTTGCCGCACTGGTGGTATCGGTTGCTGCCTGGCTGGTTGGAATGAAGAATCTTTTGCCGAAGAAACTTTTTGGCGTGACTCTCGTGATTGCTCTCTTCGGTTTGCTCTTCGCGGTTGACCGGATGATGTTTCCAGTTGATGTCAGAACCACGTACGCCACCCTGGCTGATTTCTGGCTCGGAAACGGCAAGTGCTTCGGCAAAGGTCTCGTCACCTCACTCGTCTTTTCAATGTGGGTGGGTGGATTTGCGTTTTTGCTGACTTCGCTTCCGAACCGGAGAAGAAGAGTGATGATTTGTCTTGTTTCCGGAATCGCCGGCACGGTGATGCTTGGGTTTCACTGTGACAGTTCGTCCGTCGGCCATGTTCTGGTTTCGCATGTCGGACAGGGCGTGATTGCGGGATATCTTGCTTTCCTGCTTCTGGAAGCCGGATTTCAAAATACAATTCGCTCAAAAGTTCCGCGGGTGATTCGTGGAATCAAGAATCCACACAAGCTCGGATGATCGCAGGTTTTAGAGCTTGAAGCCGAATCCGGCCGCAATTTCATTCACGGTGTAACCGCTTTTCAATACCGGAGTGTAGGAAACAAATACGGAATTGATGAATTTCAGGGCGGGTTGGTCGAAGGTGTAAGCCACTTCAGGTCCGACCATGAAGTAGGTGTGGTAAGGACCGCTGGTCCAGGACTGGGCACCCACGAGAGCTTTCAATGACCAGTTACCCAGGGAGTATCTTACGCTTGCCGCGTATTCGAGCACCAAGGCATGAGTGGCGTCAGAATATTTGAAATCAGTGAAACCAAGGTCCAAGCCAAAGGACCAGGCGTTGTTCGCGTGAAATTCCGGAGTCCAGCGAATGATGCCGCTATAAGTATTGAAACCGCCGGATTGAAACGCGGAGGTTGCGCCGAGTTCAAACTGGGTCCATGAAAACGACGGTGTTTTGGTCACTTCAACCTGGGTTTCGTCTTCTGCTCTGGCAGCGGAGAGGTTTAACGTCAGAATGAAAAGTGCGTATAACAGAGTCTGTTTCATGAGTTTCATATTCTTTAATCATTCAATACCGTATTGAAACAGTCAATCCAAAGAGATCTGGATTTTAGGAGTGCGGATTGAAAGGTTTGGATGGAAGGGTGAAAAATGGTGCCCAGGACAAGAATCGAACTTGCAAGTGTTGCCACGCTCGCCCCTGAAACGAGTGCGTCTACCAATTCCGCCACCTGGGCACAGATGACTAAAGCAGGGTGAATGCAGCTTAGAAACTAGCTCAGGTAGTGAAATCTTTCCATCAAAACCTCATTTTGGTTCAAAAATGGAGCTCTGCTGGTCTGTTGACGGGGTGCTTCCTTGGTTTAGCGTCACGCAACTCTCGCATCATGAGTTTCTTCTTCGTGCAGTCGGACAGTATTGCGAAGTTTCTTCACGTGGAAGGAAAACCCGATCGCGCTTACGCCGTAAACAATGAAGTCGATTCCCAGTACGACTCCTGGAAGCCAGAGTGCGGAAATGGGAAGAGTGATGAGTGTGTATACACCGAGGGCAAATGACGCAAACGAGGCTAAAAATGCCCACGCTCTTCCGCTGAATCCGTGTAGACCCATTGCGATCACGAAACGGGAAGAAGCGTTCATGAAGAAATAGAACGCAAGGATGATGGCTACTCCCAGCATGCCGGCAGTTGGAAATCTGAGCATCAAAACCCCTGCTGCGAGTGAAGTGAAGGATTGAACCACCCTCCATCCGTTACCGGTCGCACGTCTGAGTCGGATCGATTGAATTGCGTGGGCAATACCACTCAGGATGAAAAGAGTTCCGAGTACCAGAGTCATGCTCACTGTGGAGGTCACTGGCCAGCTGAAGGCCACGACCCCCAGCACGACGGATGCGATTCCGGCCGCGAGGAACCAACCCCAGTTTCCGCCAAGCAGAGACAAGCGCTCTTGCAGGGGCAGTAAAAGATGGTCGTTGTATCCTGGCTGGGTGATTGGTTTTAACATGAGATGCTCCTCTTTAATCTGTTCATTGATGCTAATGACTAAGAGAGCAAAAAACAGGCCCGAAGAGACGGGTCAATATTTACTCAGCAGGCTCTATATTTGAGAAGAAGCGGGTCAAAGGTGACACATTTTTTTTTGAACGGCGATCGTTGATAATAATGGAATGCGGGGGATTACGATCATTCTATCTTTGATTGCCGGCCTGGTCGTTACAGGCTGTGTCGGGGTCAATAACCAGACTGGAGCACAGTTCGTGGACGCTTCGTCCTTGAACAGCGGTCAGGTTGCGAAGGCTGATTGCCACTATGAAACGTTCAAGAAAACAATCACCACCTATGTTCAAGCCCAGTGCGTGAGCTGTCACGCCGCCAATCAAGGCGGTTTGCTGCTTGCCGGTGGTTCCGACGAGGGAACGATGATGGTGAACTATCAGCACCTTCTTGATGAGATTGATGCCGGAGTCAACAGCGCCGATCAGACGCTTCTTTTGAAAAAGATCACCTCCGGAAGCGGAATTTCACACTCGTTTCAGCGCCCCTCTTCCGACCAGCTCGTTCTGGACTTCAATGATTTCGTGCAAGGTATTATTTCAGATCCTTCCTGCAGTGCCACTACGGCCACTGGTGGTACAGGAACCGGCAACACTTGTCTGGATGCGAACTGCTTTTTCTAGAATGGGGAGAATGAATCATGTCTAAGTCTAAAAACCGGATGTTGCGGAACCTGCTGATCAATCCGCGCTTTCAAGCGGCCGTGATTCTTCACTCGGTCATCGTCTCCTTCCTGATGGTGCTCATTCAGTTTCTTTCCCTGAAATATTACTTCCACAAATACTTGATGGAGGGAAAAGACATCGGACTTCAGGCCAGCCATCCGTTCTTCCGCTTCATTGCCGAACAGCAGGCGTTCATGAACACCGTGTTCATCGTGACATCACTCGTTCTGGTCTTCGTGAGTGTGATTTCAGCGCTCGTGCTTTCTCACCGGATCGCAGGTCCGATCCATCGTTTGAAAATGTTCTTCGGATTTCTCGGGGACAAGGATCAGGGAGCGTTTTCATTCCGGAAAGGCGACTTCTTCCAGGATCTTCCTCCGATCATCAATGATGGCTTGAGCAAGGCGAAGATCCGCGTTTCCAAGGAAAACCCATGAGTCTGGTCAGTGTCCAATCCGCTCGCGTCACTGCAATCGAGATTGCAGGCGGGGCGATGGCGAAAATCCGTTTTCAATGCGACAGCCGCTTTCGTTTCGAAGCAGGGCAGTTCGTCAGCATTCTGGTGCCGACCCCGCAGGGTTTTGTGAAGCGTCTTTACAGTCTTGCGAACTCCCCTGAGCATGCGAAGGCGAACGGTTACGAGCTTTGCATCAAGCTGGTTTCGGGCGGAAAAGGTTCGACCTTTCTTTGTGGACTGAAACCGGGAGACGAATTCCAGTTTCACGCTCCTTATGGACACTTCGAGTTTCATCCGCGTGGACGTCCCGTGGTGTTTCTGGGAACGGGTTCAGGGGTGGCGCCTCTTCGTTCAATCGTGCTTTCAAATCGTTTTCAGCAGGCGGGCATTCCGTTTGCTCTGGCGGTCTTAGGCTTCCGGACCAAAGGGGAAGTTCCTTATTGGGATGAATTCGAAAAGGTTGGAGTCGCGACCCGTTATGCGATCTCGAGAGAGAATTGTGAACACCCCGCTACAAAGCGTGGCCGTCTGACGGATGTTCTCCGGGACATGAAGAGCGATTTCCCATGGGCGGACTGTGACTTTTACCTGTGCGGAAACTCAGACATGATTGAAGAGGTTCGCCAGTTCCTGGCTCAGAAGCGTGTTCCAAAGGACGCGATCTTTTTCGAATCCTTCTCCACTCCGGCAGTTCAAATGCCGGTCGAGATCGAGCGAAAAGTCGCTTGATCGTTCGAGGCTGGCAGATTCGGTGAATCAGACTTTTTTGAGTGTGGTCGGAGTTGCGCGACCGAGGCTTGTGGTTTTCATCGCAGGATCACCGCCGACGACTTCGTTGCAGGCAGCTTCACACGCACCGCAACCCACGCAGGCATCAAAGCTGACTGCAAGTGGACGGGTTGGAGTCTGGCCAGCAGGCGCAGTCTTTTCGTTTCCGGCAATCGGTACGCCCCATTTGTGTCTGGGTCCGTCCGGATTGGGTTCCCAGCCAAGGCTGAAAGAAATCGCATCGGTCGGGCAGACGCGCACACATTCCACGCACACACGGTCTTCGGTGTAGCCGATGCACTTCGAAGTGTCGAAGAGAGCGGTTCCCGATTTATAGAGATACTTGTTCTCGATCGGATACTTCAGGATCGCGTCCGTCGGACAGGCCTGGGAGCAGGCGTTGCAGCCTTCTTTGCAGGGCGCTTCGAGCGGGGTCATGACCGGAGTCCAGAGAGCGCGAAGTCCGTTTTCAAATCCGGATGGTTTCAAGGTTCCAGTCGGACAGGCTTTCATGCACTCCCCGCAACGAATGCAGCTGTTCAGGAAATCCGGCTCTTCGCGTGACATCGGCGGACGGATGAGCGTTTTTGCAGAATTTGCAGTTCCACCATCCGCTTTCAAAATGGGGATACTCAGAGCAGCAGTGGTGAGGGTCCCCAGAAACACGCGGCGATCGAGTTGGACGTGATCGGTCTTCGGGTCTTTCACCGGAGACTTGAAAGTAAAGAAGTTCGCATCGACAGGGCAGGCATCCGAGCAGACGAAACACTTCACGCATTCGGACTCGTTATAGATGTTCGCATCCTGAAACGAAATCGCACCGGTTGGGCAGTTTGCAGAACAGATACCGCACTGGATGCAGTCTTTTGTTTCGCGTCTTAACAGCGCCACTTTCGAACCGACAGCGAGATAGGCGCCGAGTGGACAAGCGGTCCGGCACCAGACGCGGGAAACACGCGTGGTGTATCCCATGATGAGCGCGAAAAGAATGAGACTCGCAAAATCCACGACATGCCCGGTTCCGAGTTCCCCGTGCTGACGGAACAGCGGCTGAAACACGGATGCAACCGTACGAGTGAGGAGAACGACTGGATCCAGCCCGATCAACGGACTTGCGACTCCGAAACAGGCGAGAAAGAGAAGGGCAGCGAGAAGATAGAACTTCATCCGGAAAAATTTCGGAGAAGGACCAAAGTGAGGGACCTTCAGGAATTTAAGAATCCAGGAATAGAAATCAAAGGTGGCGCCCAGTGGACAAACCCATCCGCAGAAAACGCGTCCGAGAATGAGGGTGACGAGAAAAGTGACCACACCGAGCAGAAGAAGGGTGACCCCCATCCGCATGCCTCCCCAGACAACCGTGGTCACCAGTGGATCTGCACGGAGAAAGAGTGAAACGGGAATGTGATCGGACAACCATCCCTGAATCGGATGTTTGGTCGCAAAGATGAGTGAGATCCAGAGCAGAAAAACAGAAGTTTGAACGGTGACTTTCAGCCGGTGTGTGGTGAACCACCGCTTTGGACGTTTCGGAAGTGATGCAAGGTCGATCTTTGAATCAGTCATTGAACCAGGCTTCGACTTTTTTCAAGTTGGGTTTTGGGCGGCGATCACGCCGATAAAGATGAATGAGAACAAAGATCATTCCAATCGCAGGGACCACGATGAACCACGGATTGTGAGTGACGCTGTAAGGATTCCACGACGGACGGGTTTCTTCCATGGCGCCGAGATCCACGGCTTCTTCCTGCGCATGCGCAAGAAGAGTGAAAAACGGAGTGACCGAAATCCAAAATGCCCGCGTCCGACCCATGATGATGATGGTATCATTCGTGCCGGAAAGAAACGTCAGTCATGTTTTTGACCGAAATGGGATCAGGGTTTGAACTGGGACGCAAGCTCGAGTGAACGCTTCACCGCATCTGTTGTATAGATACCGGTGTAGGTTGCAGTTGCAACCGGATCGATGGATTTGTCGAGACTCTTGATGTCAGCGACTTTCTTTCCCTTGAACTGGGAAAGGAAAGATTCCTTGCGGGCAGGTTCAGTCGCCTTCACGCACTTCATTTCAACGACACGGATTTCATCTACAGTGATTTCCGGTTTCGCACTCATGCCGATCACCCAGGTATGGGTGCAGTCAGGTTTGAAAACCGCCGTTTGAACGGATGCGAATTTCGTCGGATTTCCTTTGTCGTCTTTTGAGTAATAAAGATCGTATTCCGTCCCACCGACCGCGTATTTCTTTTTGAAAACCTTGGTCGGTTTTCCAAGTGCATTTTCGAGAGCGGATTTCATGGATTCAAATTCCGCGGCGTGAGAAGTCACAGCGAGGAATGAAGCAAGACCAGCGATTGTAAAATGGATTGATTTCATGAGAGCCCCCTGAACTGTTGTTCGAATGTCGTGTTGGAATAGACGGTCTCTTCATTATCGACGAGAACAAAAGCACCATCAACATATTTCTCGGCGAGTTCCGGTGTTGCGAAAATGGCGGTGGAAAAAGCGTCAGCCCTCATACAGCTTGCCGCTGTCACTCCGACGGTTCGCGGTTCAACTGGATTCGTTGAAGTGTTCCGGAGAATGTGTTCGCCTTGCTCGAGAGATCCCGAGACTCCAAGGAACAGAGGAGTGGTTCGGCATTCGAACTGAAGACCGTCGTAACCCGCTCCGTTCTTTCGTAGAGCGAGGCCAAAGCGCCAGGGAACTTGTTTGTTTTCAACACCGGAAAAGATCATGCTCGATCCGCCCGCATTCAGACGGAAGTTCGTGTATCCGGCATCCGTCAATTCCCGGTGGATCACGTCGAGTGCGTATCCTTTTCCAATGGCGCCGAAGCCGAGAATTGCGTTCGAGTTGAGTTTCCAGACGGTCTGGTCTTTGGTGTCCCACGAAAAGTTCTGGTCGAGAGGGAGCTGGTTTCCACTTCGAAACGAGGGATTAAAAGCTTCTCCAGACCACTTCGCAATCCGGTTTGATTCTTCGAGCAGATACAAGGTATGGCCTGAAGCCTTGATTCTCTCGTTCACTTTTGTGTTTTTAAGGCGGAAGAGGTCACTCGACGGGCGAAACTCACTGATCGTGTCTTCGATGGGAGCAAGCATCTGAAGGCAGTTTTTAAGTTTTTTTTCCGCCTCGGGGACTTGTTCTTCCGCTACGGAAAGCGCGAGGAAGAAGGTCGTGTTCATGTGATTCTGGCTCAATTCGATTAAAAACATGATTTTCTCCCAAAAACTTCTTTCTCCATCACAAGGGATCGGCGATAGTGTGGATAATTCATGGAACACTATCATAAGGTATCCCCGGCTTTTTGCGCGGGTCTATTTTTTCTATTTTCTGCAACCGCGTTCGCTCAGACGCCGACGCCGATTCCAGCCCGAACTCCATTTCCGGGGCAACAGCAGGCACCTGTTGTCGCAAGAACTCCCGTTCCCGGTGTTCGTCCCGCACTGACTCCAGTTGCAGTCCGGACTCCGTTCCCGGGGACTGCTTCCGCTGCCCGCACTCCTGTTCCAGGCACTCTACCTGGAGTGGCTCGCACTCCATTTCCAGGCGCAACTCCGGTTCCCGCTGTTCGCACGCCAACCCCCGCACCCCGCGTGACTCCAACTCCTCGGCCGATCATCACTTCCAAATCCACAGCGAAGGAAGAAGAAGTGAATCTGGATGCACTTCCATCTTCCGCCACCATGCTCGCAAAACCAGGAGCACCTCCGCCTGCTCCAGTCGGGGCTCCGCCAAAAAAATCTGCGTTCATCAGTCCGTTCGGAGGTGGCAAGCCTTCCGTGAATGACGAAGAGCCGATTCGTTTCAAAGTTTACTTCGATTTGAACTTGTACAGTCGCCCGGGGATCACGAACCTTGGCTTCGATACCTTCCACACCTTTTTGTTCCTCGAAGGAACTCCGGCGCCGGACATGCAGTTCTCGTTCGATGTTTCTGCCAGCCCGCGTTTCTACGAACTCGACTGGCAGGCGCTTCCTTCACTTCAGATCCGCGCGGGAAAAATCTGGATTCCCTTTGACGACACCCAGATCCACGACATTTACGGTGGTCGCGTAAACGTATCCCGTCTGGAACTTGGAACCGCCTTCCTTCCGGATATTTGGACCGATCTCGGAGTTGCCCTCAAATGGGTGATTCGGGATGTTCGTGATTTGAACCTCGTGGCCGATGTCTATGTGGTGAACGGTTTCCGTTCTGGTGGAACAGATCCGGTTTCACCGGGAAGTCCATATCCAAGTTTTGCCGATCTTCCCACCAGTGCCGACAACAATCAGGATAAAGCAGTGGGTGGTCGTCTTCATGGAGTTTTCTGGAACCGTTTTGGTCTCGGGGCTTCCGCTTACCAAGGTCGTTGGTCTGATCAGACTCAGCCTGCTTATCATGTGACCATGATGGAAGGGGATGCTCAGTTCCGTCTGCCACCCACCCTGTCTGAAGTTCGTCTGGGTATCATGAGCATGAAGGTGACGGCACCCAGTGGAACTTTCTATCGTGCTGGTACTTACGCAGAGTTTGGTCAGTACCTCACCCGCATGCGCACTTGGAAGCTTCTCTTCCGTGGCGGTACGATGCAGATGGATGACCGGGTCCTCGATGTGAATGATCAGCGGATCGTCGGAGCGATGTTGATCTGGCGCCCAAGTGTCATTCAGCTTTCGCTTGAACACTCGAACGATCTGGAGAAGGTTTCGGGCAAGCCGAACTATTCCTTTACCAATCTTCGCATGGCGATCATGTTCTAGTCCCGTTTTTGATCAAGTCATAGTCAAATTCCGGTCATTTCCCAATCCTGGCTCAAGTTCTGCCTAACGTGTCATTTTATACACATTGTCTGTGTAGGTTAAGTAAGGAAAACTGTTTAAGACGAGTAACAGGGGGATCTATGAAATCAGGAAAGTTGAGCTGGAGCCTGTATGGGCTTTTGTTCCTCACCGCTTGCGGCTTGAACAATACCGGAAATCAGAGTGCCGGCACCGCAACATCAGAAGCAGATTCCTCATCCAACAAAATCACCAGTGAGTTTGCAGAGTCCCTTCTTCTTCCAACCGCCATGAGTCGAATGAGCGGGATTGAAGCGGTTTCAAAAGTAATTGAACTCTTTCCAACGGCAGTCGTCGATAACCCGAACGGATCCGGTGCATTCAGCACTTCAGTCTATCCAATCAATTCCATCGGGGTTCAAGTCGCTCTCAGGAGTGCAGCTTCCACCGATCAAATCAATCCAGAGGCTCTTTACGGAGACCAACGGGGTTTCACGGTTCCAAGCATTGCGGCGACTCAGGCTTACACCTCGATTGTCGCTTTGAGCGCAATCGACCGGAGTTCCGGACCTCTTTCCCTTCTTTCAGCACGTACCTTTTTCGAAAATCTCTGCACTCAGGCACAGTTGACTCCGGCAAAAACCGTTCTGTTCAGTGCGACCACACCAAGTTCAATTCTCCTTCCAGGAGAATCGCTTCCCACGGATCCGGACACCCAGGTTGCATTCATTGTTGCGAGACGAGCTTGGAACTATCCCTACACGGCTGATTCCAATGAAGTTCAACACCTGAAAGAAGTCTATACTTCGAGTACGACTGCGAATCAGAAGAAACAGGTTTGTCTTGCCGCTCTTTTGTCCGATCAGTTCTGGCAGGGGAACCCGGGAGCAATCGATATCGCGAACCATGTTTCTCTTGCACTCGGAGGGAAGCGTCCGACCTTGCAGCAAGCGGTTCAGTTCTCCACGGATCCAGCTGCTTTCAAGCAGTATCTGAAAGACCTTCAATCGACTTCGACCTACATTGACACGATTCTCCGGTGGCATGGTTCCCGTCTGGGGCTTCGTCCGCTCGTGACTCCTCCACTCAGTTACGGGTGGGACGAGCGTGCAGGTGAGATTACCGAGATGCTTCACGAGAGCTGGTATTTTTCTGCCGGGAATTTCGGAGCCGCAAACAGCACACCACTCGGAAAGATTGTTGAAACCTACATGCACGGGATTGATGGCTGCGCCTCACCCGCGAAAGCGAATCAGAACTGGCTTGCTTCCATCACGGCACAAATCCGCGGTGGGGTGGCACCTGACATGAATCAGGCATTCGACCCGAGAACCACCGGGTTTTTCTGGGAACAGTACGATGCCAGCGACAGTCAGAACAAAGTAGTTGCAGGCTGGGTGTTGAAACCGTTCCTATCCCAGTACAAGACCGCAGTGGCCGATGCCGCGCTCAGTGATTCGGATTTCATCACAAAATACAGTTGCACCGCTTACACCGTTGATCCGCGCTGGCTTCAGTGCAAAGGACAACTTTACAATGGTGTCCGTTATTCTCTCGATCAGATCAGAGATTCGACCGCAGTGGTCGGCTCCGCCGATCCCAATTGTGCGGATTGCACCGTTTTCAGCACAGCCAGTCTTCCAGCACCTCCGAAAGACACCACCATTGCAGATGGAAACGGAAGACTCCTCAGAAGAGCCGTTCGTTATTCTCCAAGCGGACGTCAGGACGGCTATTCGGAAGTCCGGGGTTTTTTCACCAACAAACCGATCAAAGCCTGCAACTCGCTTGCGCGTTTCCTGACTACTTGTGCTTATCGCGCTCCAACCGGTTATGAACACCAGGACTGGTGGGATTCGGACACTGGACGAAGCAAGGGTTTGTTCGCTCAGAAGCAATGGACAGCAGCGGGGATTGTTCCGGCTTACAAGGGTACCACCACTACGAAATACGTGGGCATGGGTCCGTTCCGTCAAAGCCGTCAGCAAGGGAACCCGGGAACGCCGGCGCTTGAAACTTACGCCCAACCGATGATCGTGGAAGGTTTTCGTTGCGGAGAGCCGGACACAAACGCACTTTCCTCAAAAACCACTCTCGACACCAAAGCAGCTTTTCCCGGTTATGAATATCTTCCTGATTATAAGACAGGCGATGAAAGCGTCACCACCTGGCTTCCAGCTACATGGAAGACCTCTTACGCTGCAGTAAGTTCCGGAGTGCTTCATAACCGCATGTTCCGTGTGATTCCAGCTTCCGACCGCTACGTGGATGCGAATCACCCGAGCGAATATGTGTGGGACTCACTCTATACCGAGATGACCCGCGAACCTTACGCGCTCCTTCAAGCCGCGATCACCAATAAAAATCCAGTCGACGGAACGAGTATCGGCTCCAAACCGGATTACAGCCTGATCGTGAAGGCAAATTACACCTTCATTCCGAAATATCTCGAAGTGATTTATCGCTCCCGTGGAGAGAGTGCTTACTATCCAAAGGGCTACTCAATCTCGGATACAGAAAGCTACACCGACATGAATCAGGTGTTCACCTCGGGTGACCAGAACAAGTTCTCTGAACTTCCTGCCAGAATTGTCGCTCCTGCTGCGACGGACGGAACCTATGCCTATGACCGTTCACCTGCCGGAATTCTCCAGATGCCAGCCATAATTGGTGCCATGGCTCCCGGAGGCGCACGTTCCATGTCGAGCCGCGTGTTTGCCCGCTTCCTTTGTGGAGACGCGAACATCTATGATCCGAATGTTGATGGAGCGATGGATCTTCACATGCAGCACTTTCACCGGATGAACACGGTTTCTTCCACAGCGAATCCGATGGGTGGAATCAGTTCAGATCCGGCGCAGGGAAGTTCGACCATCAACACCTATAAAAACACGATGACGAACTTCATCAACAACCACGCGAACCGTCCTGAGTGCATGACCTGTCACTCGAACCTTGATCCACTCGGGCTTGCGCTCTTCAAGTACTACGGCACCAATCTCGCGGCGAAACAGCAACTGGGGTCTCAGATGAGTTACGTGGAAATCAACACCCCGAAAAATTCAACGAAGTTCTCCGTCGGAGTCAATTCCACGTATTCGGATTCAACAATGGGAACCGGTGCTTTCCTCGGTGAAGAAGTGAAGGGGTTCTCGGGAGTTGCGGACAAGTTGTCGCGTTCACGTCTGTTCTACTCGTGCGCGGCTCAGGATGCGTTCCAGAACATGTTTGGTCGCATGCCGACCAGTATCGAAGCGCGGAAAGCTTATAAAAATGTGATCGATCGTTTCACGGACGACAAGGACTATAACAACATGATCCTTGGACTTGTAGAGATCGAACAAAACCTCGGGGGTGAGTGATCATGGCTGATTTTGACGCAAAAAGAAGAAAGTTTATCGGAGAGGCACTGGCTGCGCTCGGGGTCATGATGCTCCCGTTCCCTCGCGGAATGTTCGCGCAAGCGGACACCGGTACTGGAACCACAAAAAAGGGAAAACGTCAGCACTATATCAACGTACTTGATATCGGCGGATGGGACACCCAGTACACTCTGAACTATTACGATCCGAGTCTCGTGAACTCCGTATCGGATGTGCCTGCTGGTTGGGCGGCGTTCAATAAAATACGCTACGGAAGCGTTGGATCATCGGGTGTGGACAAAGTCGTTCACCCTTCGGGTGAAAGCCTCGCTCCAGGCATGAAGTTCTGGACCGCAAATGACTTCGGCAAGACAGCGATTGTTCGCGGAGTTTCAGCTGTGGCGGGACATGGTCAGCATCAGTTCATTTATGGCGGTGGAACCAGTCCTTACATGGCTTCCGCAGGTGCGATCATTGCGGCTTATCAGGCGGACACGCGTGGCGCTTCGCCTTTGCACTATGTGAAATTTTCCGGAGGAACCCGGGATTGGATTCATTCGGGCATGATGACGGGTCTTGCGATTCCATCACTGATGCCGAGTCACGCTTCCTGGCAGACGCTGACGACTCCGCGTTCGAAAACGGCGACGGGTGCTGCATTGACGGATGCCACCGTACTCGAAAACGGACTTGGAAAACTTGGAACCGATGCGCTTAAAAAATTGAACCGGGATGCTTCGAAAGGTGTCGTGAACGGGTACATGAACGGATACTCGGCTTCCGTCATGCTCTCGAACTCGAACTACGCGCGGAGTGATTCCTTTCTCACCATCTGGCTCCGTCATTTCAACGCCTTGAAACAGGAGGCGAGCGATCAGCTTGCTTCGGGTTACGGCGTGATTGGAGATTTCAAAACAGATATCAGTGGAACCGGGTTCACCACGGAAGCGGGTTTCATCACTCAGTTTACCCAGCTTTCCGGCGCGACCTTGACCACTGCGACCTTGACCACCGCCCAGACCGGACTCATTGAAACGGCACGAGTCATGTCCTGGAGCTTCGCGCTTGCGGAGTTTCTCGTGGTGAACGATCTCAGCGCGTGCGTGGATTTTTCGGCAAGCGGTTGGGACTCACACACCATCCTCGCTTCTCCGGGGGTCCGGAGCACTCTTGCAATGGCCGGAGTGCGTGAACTGATCCGTAAACTCGGCGCTACTCCAAATCCGGATGCAACGGGAACCCTTCTCGATTGCACTCTCATCACTTACGGCTCGGAGTTTGAGCGGCAGGCGAGGTTCGGTGTGGATACAGGGGCCTGGGGAACCGGTCACGGCACAACCTTCAGCATGCTGCTCGCCGGACATCGCACGAATGGCGGAAAATTATACGGATCCTGCAAACTCGGTGAACAGGCGACTGGAATTTACAAAGGAGCATACGGAACGCCGATTGCGCTCGATGCGAGCACCGGTGAACTGGGCTCATCTACAAACGCGGTAACCGGATTCTCGTTCTTCCCGACCATCCTCGATATCATGGGAGTTCCGATTCCGCTCCAGCAGGTTACTGAAAGCAAGAGCGTTCCGATCCTGATCAAGTCCTAGAGTTCACGAGATCAGTGCAGTCCTATTGAAAAGTGGGATAACCGTCGCTTGAGGTCATCGTCCAGATCGACGAAAAGTCCCAGTTTGCGGTTCCATTGTCGAAGGTGATTTGGGTTTTCAACTGTGCGGTCGTTTTTGCTGTACCGCAGGCACTCGGGACGATCAGGCTCGTGTCCGAGTTCCAGAAAGTTGAATCCGTGTCGCAAGTAACGAAACTGTCCCCAACCAGATTCCCCACTCCGAATGCACCCGCGGGAGCGCTCACCACTCCAAGCGAATAAGATGTGCTGATGGTTCCAATTGATAACGAACCGATCAGGCCACCAATGTAGTAGGAGCTCGAATCAGTTCCGGTAACACTTCCGCGAGCGTAGGAATTGGTTACGCTTGCGGAAGCATCGTTAAGCTGCCCGATGAAACCGCCCATTTGCCCGTAGCCTGTCACGTTTCCAAGCGAGTAGCTGCGATCGACCGATCCCGCTGTCGCTAAAAGTCCAATGAGACCACCGATATTTGTGGAGCTATGGATGTCAGTTGCCGTGACGTTCCCGGTGGCGTAAGTTTTCTGCAGGGTAATTGAGCCGCTGTAACTACCCCCGATTAATCCACCTTCTTGTCCGGTGCGTGAGATGACGTTGCCTGTCGCGTAACTGTTCTGAACTGTAACCGTGCCATTGGTTGAACCGAGGAGTCCGCCTACTTCATAATCCGCTGTGATCTGTCCGCTGGCCCAGGAGTCGGTTACCGTAAGAGTGGTGCCTCCGGTAACATATCCCACCAGTCCGCCCACCTCGTCGCACCCGTTGATGGTTGAACCCACATTTCCAGTAGCATGAGACCGCAGGATGACGAATGCGTCACTCCCTCCGTTTACAGCCCCGAGTAAACCGCCCATGCCATAAGGGTTGGAAGCGCCGGAGTCGGTTACGGTTGCACTACTGGAAGAGTCTGAGATGGTGATCGGGTCTCCGCTGCCGGTTTGCCCGACACCGACAAGGCCTCCGATTCCGTACGAACTGCCCCTGACGGTGCCACTGGTTGAAGAATGGGTCATGGTAAAGGCATTCGTTGAACCAATCAGGCCGCCCAGGACGTTTGAACCGGTTACAGTTCCGGAACCGGAACAATGATCGTAAGTCGCAAGCGAAGTATTGTTGGAGTAACCCACGAGCCCACCCATGTAACCCGAACCCGAGGAGCTGACGGAAACGGATGAGGACACGTTTGTCATGTTTACGGTGCCTGAGCTCAGGTATCCCAGTACGCCACCTGAATTACCACTACTCGCACTGATCGTACCTTGAGCGGATGAATCGGAGATGGTGACGGTGTTGCTCGAGAATCCGATAAAAGATCCGATATTGTTGTTGTTCGATGTGATCGAGACATTTGCGCTGGAGTTTGAGAAGTTCGAAAGCCCGCCGCTGGATCCAATGAATCCGCCCACCGAACCGCTCATGCCGGTGAAGGTGCCCTGAATCGATGAATTGGAAATGGTCACTTGATCGAGGCTCTGCCCGATGAATCCGCCCACATCGGTTCCTGATCCTCCGGCCGTGAGGGCGAGGTTCGCGCTTGAATTGGAAATGGTGATGGGACCGTTGGCGAATCCGACGAATCCGCCCGACTGAAAGGGGCCGTTCAGCGTGCCGCTGATTTGAATCTGATCAAAAATAATGGTGCTTGAGTCACTCTGCAAAGCGAGGATTGCGGTTCCGCTGGTGGAACTGATGTTGGCTCCCGTCATTTTCAGTTTTTTGATGGAGGCTCCGTTTTCGATCGAAGTGATGAAGGCGATCCCGCTGCCTCCGGTATCCGTGGCAGTGAAGTTCGCGATCGTTTTTCCATCGCCGTCGAACTGCCCGCCGAAGTGAGCGAACGGAGTGAAGGTGATTCTCTGCAGATCGATGTCTGCTTTGAGAATGAAGTAACTGGTCGGACTGGTGCGAACCTGATCCAGCTGGGTCGCTGTACAGATCGCATAGGGAGTTCCGGCAGATCCATCGCCGCCGGCGAAAGGGGAGCCTTGAGTTTTTTCGATGGTGCAGTAAGGAGGAGCCGGTGTGGGAGTGACCGATTTCGAGAGGTCCCATCTACCGAGCTTCAGATGGACCGTACAACCTGTCGCCAGGAAGAGTGTCGCGCTCAATATGCAAAGGTTTAAGGTCTTCCGCATCCCTCCAGCTAATCGGAAAAGAGGGAGATAAACTTGATATTCTTGAGTTTTATTCGATTTTTGGAGATTGAAAGAGAGTGGTGCCCAGGGACGGAATCGAACCGCCGACACGCGCATTTTCAATGCGCTGCTCTACCGACTGAGCTACCTAGGCATACCAAACAGATTGGATAGATGACTAGAATTATGCGAGATAGCTCAAAAAGGCAACCCCAAGAATCAGTTGGAGATCGATTTTTTGGACGAATCGTTGCGACTGACTTCGGAGTCGTTTGCCGGGAGTGAAGCTTCCATGGGAGCTGCTTCCTCTTTCCGTGCATTGGACTCGAGAGAACCGGGGGTTTCCGCCGAGGATTTACGGATGTAAATCGATTCAGAATAGAGATCATCCTGCTTGTTCTGAGTCGGAATTGCGGCCACAGCCGCTTGTTGGATTCCTAACGCGGCCAGCATGACCAAACCAATATATTTTGTAACCTTTTCCATAAACCACTCCTTCTGACCGGTTTCAACGAAATCGATCGAGACCGGCTAAACCTATCGCGTTGCGTCATAAAAGTCAACAAAAATAATTCAGTGCGTTTTTCCCCTGAAAATTCATCAATTTAAGGAAAAATCTCCCTTTCCAGGTTGACAAGCTCGGGTTCGGAACCATCTAATCGGTAGAACAAAATTGTTAAAAATCCAAATTACCTCAGGAGGTAAAAATGCAAGTTCGTCCACTGCACGATCGCGTGCTCGTTAAGCGTTTCCTTGAAGAAGAGAAGTCCAAAGGCGGAATCATCATTCCGGATACAGCTAAAGAGAAGCCGATCCAAGGCGAGATCATCGCTGTGGGTACAGGCCGTGTTGCTGAAGATGGCAAAATTCGCCCTCTCGAAGTGAAAAAAGGCGACAAGGTCCTTTTCGGAAAATACTCCGGAACAGAGATCAAGATCGAAGGCGAAGAATTCCTCATGATGCGCGAAGAAGACATTCTCGGCATCATTCAATAGTTTTAACCAATCAGGAGAAATACCATGTCAGCAAAAGAACTTAAATTTTCTCAAGAAGCACGCAATTCAATTTTGAACGGTGTGAACATTCTTGCAGACGCAGTAAAAGTAACCCTCGGCCCTAAAGGCCGTAACGTAGTCATCGAAAAATCTTTCGGTGCTCCAAACATCACCAAAGACGGTGTGACCGTTGCCAAAGAAATCGAACTTTCAGACAAGTTCGAAAATCTCGGTGCTCAAATGGTTCGCGAAGTTGCTTCCAAAACCAATGATGACGCCGGTGACGGAACAACCACCGCTACCGTTCTCGCTCAAGCAATCTTCCGCGAAGGCGCGAAGATCGTTGCTGCGGGCCTGAACCCGATGGACGTGAAACGCGGAATCGATAAAGCAGTAGATGCTGTCATCGCCGAACTCAAAAAACAGGCTAAACCGATCAAAGATCAAAAAGAGATCGCTCAAGTTGGAACCATTTCTTCCAACAACGATGAAAACATCGGTAAAATCATCGCTGAAGCGATGGAAAAAGTCGGCAAAGAAGGTGTCATCACCATCGAAGAATCCAAAACTTCTGAAACCACTCTCGATGTGGTTGAAGGGATGCAATTCGATCGTGGTTACCTCTCTCCGTATTTCGTCACCAATCCTGACAAAATGGAAGCGATCCTCGACAATCCATACATCCTCATTTTCGACAAAAAAATCAGCAACATGAAAGACCTTCTTCCAACTCTTGAAAAAGTAGTTCAGAAGAACAAGCCACTCATGATCATCTCCGAAGAAGTTGAAGGCGAAGCGCTTGCAACTCTCGTAGTGAACAAACTCCGTGGAACCATCCACGTTTGCGCGGTTAAAGCACCTGGTTTCGGCGATCGCCGCAAAGAGATGCTTCAAGACCTCGCAGTTCTCACCGGCGGTAAAGTGATTTCTGAAGACCTCGGCGACAAACTGGAAACAGTTCGTCTCGAAGACCTCGGACAAGCACGCAAAATCTCCGTTGATAAAGACAACACAACCATCGTTGATGGAGCGGGTAAAAAAGCAGATGTTGAAGCGCGCGTGAAAACCATCCGTGCTCAAATCGCTGAAACCTCTTCTGACTACGATCGTGAAAAGCTGCAAGAACGTCTTGCAAAACTTCACGGTGGTGTTGCTGTCATCAACGTGGGTGCAGCTACCGAAGTCGAGATGAAAGAGAAAAAACAACGCGTTGAAGATGCATTGAATGCTACTCGCGCGGCTGTTGAAGAAGGAATCGTTGCAGGAGGCGGAACCGCTCTTCTCCGCGCTTCCAAAGTTCTCGAAACCCTCAAAGGTGCAACTCCTGAGCAACAAGCGGGTATCAATATCGTTAAACGCGCCATTGAAGAACCACTTCGCCAGATCGCATTCAACGCAGGACTCGAAGGCTCCATCGTTGTTGATAAAGTAATCAACAACTCTAACCCATCTTTCGGTTTCAACGCATTGACTGAAACTTACGAAGACCTGATCCTGGCGGGTGTCATCGATCCTGCTAAAGTCAGTCGTTGTGCTCTTCAAAATGCAGCTTCAGTAGCAAGCCTCATGCTGACTACTGAGACCCTGATCGTTGAAAAAGCTAAAAAAGGCGGCGACATGGGAATGGGTGGTCACGACCACGGCGGCATGGGCGGAATGATGTAATTCCAGCCTCAGGCTAAGAATTGAAAGCCCTCTTGTGGAACACCACAAGGGGGCTTTTTCGTTTCGGGTGTGATTGAATGGACCCATGATCTGGACACTCGCCAAACTCGTTGGACGCCCGACCAAGGTACTTGAAAACCTGTACTTCCGTTTCCTTGGAGTGCTCTCAAAAGGGGCTGAAACACGGGAAAAAAAGCGTTTGACGGGCTGTACGCTGTATCACTTCCAACTCTCTCCCTACAGCTATCTCGTGCGGAGAGCTCTGGTGAAATGGGATGCTGAAATTCCAATGAAGGATGTGCTGGAAAACCACGAAGCCTGGCTCGAGGTCACGCAAGGTGGAACGAGGGATCGCTACCCCTGCCTGAAAATCGAGCAGTCCGGACAGCCGGTTCAATGGATGTATGAATCCCGGAACATTATCCGTTATCTCAAAAGTCGTCTGGCTTAAGGACGGCTTGGAGATCGAAATCAGTCATTGTTCCTGATCAATTCCTGGATGCTTGCCGGAGAAAAACTGTATTTTTCCGAGCAGAAATCACAAATTATTTCTACGTCCTTGTTCTCCTCGAGCATGGAGCGAAGTTCATCCGTGCCGACGAGGACGAGGGAACGCTTTACGCGCTCAACACTGCAAGAGCATTTGAAGGTGAGATTCGTCTCTTCAAGCAGACTGAAAGACTGGTTTTCGAGAAGATAGGAAAGAAGGTTCACCGGAGTGCTTCTCTGAGGATCCTGTGGATTGTAATTATGGAGTTTCTTCAGGTGATCTTCGATGAGAGTGATGTCACTCTCGGATGCGCCCGGCATTGCCTGAATCAGGAAGCCTTCCGCAAACGTGATCTTTCCATTTTCCATGAAGACTTCGATCCCGACGGCTGAATTCACCTGCTCGGACTGAAGCCAGTAGAAGGTGAGGTCCTTTGCCAGGTGACCGGTGAGAAGGGGAACGGTTCCGATATAAGGTTTGGCTTCTTCGTGTTTGGTGCGGAGAACGGAAAGAAGGCCGATTCCCCAAGGGCCGATATTCTTTGCAAGCTTCACGGTGGAAGAATCGCGCTCAAGCACGTATCCGCGGACTTCGGCGTCAGCGTTCGCATCGACAATGGCCTGGGTCATCCAGCCTGAACCCTGAACGTTCAAATTGATCTTTTCTCCGCCTTTGCAATAGGAGGAGAGGAGAAGGGAAGCGACGATTGCTTCTCCGAGTGCCTTGGTTCCCGATTCACTCAGGGAGTGGCGTTCCGCCATCTTGTTTGCAACGTCGGTTGCGATGACGGCGACCGCACGGATGGTCCCCGTACTGGAAATACATTTCACCCATTTGTCGTCTTTGGAACGATAGTCAATTGCCATTGGAATACCCGGTTCTAGTAAGTGAACCCGAGATGGATCATGAACGAAATGAATGCTCCGCCCAGGTTCTGAATGACTCCATTTGAGTCCTTCTTCGAAGAAGTGAACATATCGTTGTAGAGCAGACTAGTCCCGAAAAAAAGCTGCTTGTTCAACATCAGATCGATCCCGCCGCCCATTTGAAGGCCGAAAAGAAGGGAGCTGACGGAAGCATTGTTCAGGAGAGTCTGGGACGGGTGATAGAACCCGAGACCCACGATCGCAAACGGAACGAGTTGGTCGAAGAACATGAGGTTCGAGCGAAGACCTGCGGACAGGTTCCAGATCGAGAGTTGGCCGCTTGAATGGGAGTGGTAACCGAAGTTTGCATCAAATGCGAACATGTCGCTGACGCCGTAGTCGTAGTGAATTTCAGGCCCGAGTGAATTTTCGTAACCATCACCGAGGTCGCCGAGCAAAAAATCTTGGCCTACGCCAAGGGAGACGTTGGAAGAGCCTGGCGAAAAGGGACTTTTCGGAGGGCTGTCGTCATCGTGGGCCTGAGCCTTTGATTTTTTTGTTTTAGGAGAAGGAGTGTCTTGATTGGAGCGGGATGAATTCGCTCCGAAGGAGGACTCATTTGAATATGCAAAACTTTCTGAAGAGACCGAATACACTCCAAACACTGCTAAAAACAGGATTACTCTAAAATTAGCGAACTTAGCGCTCATATATTTAGAGTGTATTCGGTGTCTCGAAAGAAGCAAGGCAACAATCCTGAATCCAAGCTGAATCCGGATTGGGTTCTAAAATTTATAAGTCAGAAACCTGACGACTATTGATTGAGCTGTGGAGCTGCGCTTACGTTTGCAGTGTTATTAATCACTGCAGCCGCTGCTGCTTCTGCTTCAATCGCTGCGAGATCGCCTTTCAGCTTCTCTTGGATGAAACCAGAGAAAGAGCCATCACCTGAACGGATGATGGTTTTCAGAAGATTCACAGATGGCTGAGTTTTAGCTTTGCGCTCAGATTCATAAAGAAGCTGAGTCAGAGTTGCCGCTGTGATGTCGTTCTTGGTTTTATTATCAATAACGCGAATTTCTTCGCCGTTACGGATCATTTTCGCGATCTCATCGAGAGTAACGTAGCTAGACTCGTGAGTGTCGTAGAGTTTACGGTTTTGATAACGCTTGATTACTTTTGCTTCTTTCATACTGCCCCCTGCCTCTTTAAATTCTGAGGCGCTGAGATTTATTTTCCCCGGTCTTCGAGTGAATGATCAAAAACATAACCCCTGTTCCTGACCACTTTTTTGACGTCTCTTGACCTGAGAATCAAATCGATATCACAGTTTTTGACATGCTGCAATACCAACTTGCATCTATTTTGTTAGCAACTAGGACACCCAAAGTCAAGCTTCGGACGGGCGCGGGAGAGCAAGCAATACCTATAGTTTTTGGGCCGGTCTTCCGAAATGGAGAATGAGGGAGGCCCACTCATGGTTGGCTCTGTTTTCAAAGGCTTGGAATTACTAGGAAAAGATAAAAAACCGATCGTTCTACCAGGTCTATTTTTGATCTTGAGTGGATGCGCTGGAAACTCCATAAAAACGAGTTCCGCCGTGAATGACGCGCCTAGCAATATTGCTCAAAATATTCAGTCAAATTGGGAGAAAAACCGAGCTTCCGCAAGCTCTGATTATCACTTCGCTCTGGCTCAGGCCTACTCCAGCGAAGGCAAGGTGGACCGCGCGATCGAAGAATTTCGTGCAGCTCTTGCTTACGATCCGAACTCCGCGCTCCTTCACGAGAGACTCGCGGGAGAATATTTGAAAAAGAATTCTTTCAGCTTCGCAGTGGATGAATGCCGGAAAGCACTCGAGCTTGATCCGAACTCTGTTGAAGTGCATCTCATGCTGGGCGGAGTTTATTCCCTCAGTAATGAAACTGAAAAAGCGATTCAGGAATACGATACGACTTTGAAACTCGATCCGACCAACGATGAAGCCGCTGTGTTTAAGACGCAAGTGCTCGTTGAAAAGGATCGCGCTGAAGAGGCGCTCAAATTTATCCGCAAATTTACTGCAAAAGTGACTGATTCTGCTGCGGCCTGGTTTTATGCCGGAAAGCTTGAACAAGCGAAGGACAACCTGGAAGCAGCGGTGCGTGACTATCGTCGTGCACTCGATCTTCGTCCGGGTTTCGCCCAAGCCTCACTTTCTCTGGGTCTGATCTTCGAGCTTCACGGTGAGAACGCCCATGCCGTTCAGGTTTACGAGTCCCAGCTGGAAGAAAAACACGACGGACCGGTTTCGGCTCGTCTGGTGACTCTCTATTTGAAAGCAAACCAGATCGACAAGGGGCTGAAGCTCCTTCAGACCATGGCGATCATGGATCCGGAAGATCTGAACACCCAGCTCCGCGTGGGCCTCGTGCACATGCAGCGGGAAGACTGGGCAAATGCCCAAAAAACCTTCGAAACCATCCTGGTGAAAGTGCCGGAATCCGACAAAGTTCACTACTATCTTGCGGCTGTTTACGAGCAGCAGGGAAAGACAGGGGAGACGGTCGATCATCTCCTCAAGGTTTCATTCGAGTCCAAACTTTTTGAAGACGCGAACCTTCACGTTGCGGGAATCCTTCGCAAGGAAGGAAAGAGCGACGAAGCTTACAGGGCTCTCCGCAATGCAGTGAAGAAGTCCCCGGAAAATGCCGGCTTCTATCTGACCCTTGCGAGCATGTACGAAGATGACAAGAAGATGAACGATGCAGTTCAGGCGCTTGGCGACGGGCTGAAGATCTTTCCGGATCACGAAAAGATGCGTTACTTCTACGGAGCGATGCTGGAAAAAGTCGGCAAGGCGGATGAAGCTGTGGGTGAAATGCAGGCAATCCTCTTAAAAAATCCGGACAACGCGGATGCACTTAATTTTGTGGCTTACACCTGGACCACCCAAGGGGTCCATCTGAAGGACGCGGAATCCTTTCTTCGTCACGCCCTCCGTCTCAGACCGGATAATGCATTCATCCTGGACAGCATGGGTTGGAACCAGTTCATGCTCGGTCATAACAAAGATGCGTTGATTTACCTCGAAAAAGCAGCCGCTCTCAAATCAGATGAAGAGGCGATTCTTGAACATCTCGTGGAAGTGTATGCCAAGAACCAGATGCCGGATCGTGCGCAGGTTTACCGTGACAAGATTCACCTGATTCAACAGACAAACGTCAGGTCACCGGCTTCAATCGAATCAAAATAATGAACTCGAAATTCTCAAGAGGTGTGCTTTTGGGACTGTTCCTCACGGCCTGCTCGTCGGCGCCGAAAACGAACACGGCAGTGGTCAGTGATTCCGACGCGAAAGCCTGGCTTGCGCAGTATTGTTCGAAAGGCGCACGGAATCTGAGCGGCGATCTCGTCGTTAAATCCAATACCAAAGAATTCAAGGGGCAGTTTCCAGCCGGCATTCATGTCGAGCCGGGCGGCTCCTTTAAGATGGAAGTCACGAACATCATCGGGGGAACCCAGCTTCAGATCTCCGGACACGATGGCGTGATGGACATCACGGTTCCACCGAAGCCGCAGTATAGCCGGAAGGGTGTGAAGAACTATCTTGGAATTCCGGTTCCAGTTCTGACTCAGCTTCTGCTCGGTGATCTCCCTTGCCCTCCGGTGAACGAGCGCGTGAACATTCATGCGCAGGGAAGCCAGATGGTGATGCAGACTCCTTCCTGGAAGTGGACCTTTGAAAAGGCTGAAGCGAAATCCGGAGCTGTGCCTGTCCGGGTTGTCTTGAATGAACTGGGCAAATCCCCGGACAAGGCGAAACAGATCGAGCTTTTGATCGAGGACTGGGATCAGGATCAGAACTACGCAAAAAAGGTTTCCGTGAAGAGCCCCGAAGGGGAGTCGAAGTGGACCTGGCGTTCCCGGAACTAGCCTCTTTTTCCATTCATTTTCACCGAGCTTTCGATTAAACTTTGAGCCTGATGTGGTTGTATGTCTTCCGCAGACTCTTGTACTCTGTCCCCACTCTTTTTGGAGTCGCACTCATTGTGTTCACTCTCTTCAATCTGGTGGGCGGGGATCCGGCGACGGTGATGCTGGGCAAGCATGCGAATGCCACGCGGGTTGCGATGGTGAGGCAGGAGCTCGGACTTGATCAGCCAAAGATCGTTCAGTTCGGTCACTACCTCGGACAGATTGTCACTTTCGATTTTGGCCGAAGCTACAATACCAAAGAAAACATCAGCGCCAAGATCCTGCATGGACTCGGGCCCACGTTAAGTCTTTCCATTCCCGCTTTTCTCATCACCGCTTTCTTCTCGCTCCTGATCGCTCTGGTTGTTTCTTATTACAGGGGCCGTTGGATCGACCGGGTCTCCCTCGTGTTTTTTGTAATTTTGATGAGCATGCCCGGACTCGCTTACATTCTATTCGGACAATACATTCTTGCGGCAAAACTGGGGTGGTTTCCGATTTCAGGCTACGGGCATTCACTCGATGACAAATGCTACTTTCTCTCGCTTCCGGTTCTCATTCTCGTGTTTCTGAATCTGGGATCCGATATTCGTTTTTTCCGGAATTCATTTGTTGATGAAGTGACGCAAGACTATGTGAGAACGGCGAGAGCCAAAGGGCTTGCGGAACCGTGGATTTATCTGAAGCACGTTCTGAAGAACAGTTTGATTCCAGTGATCACTTATATCGTGATTCAGATTCCGTATCTGGTCCTGGGTTCGCTTTTACTCGAAAGTTTTTTTTCGATTCCGGGTCTGGGCGGGATGACGATCGAGGCTCTGAACTCGAGTGATTTTCCAATGCTGAAGGCGATGACGACCGTTATCTCCATGGTCTACATCCTTTGCACGGTCCTGACGGACGTCCTTTATCACTGGCTTGATCCGCGCATGAATCTCGGGAAGAGGAGATGAGCGGAATGTGGCCTTCGGCACTTCGAAAAATGTTCCGGAAGAAGATCCCGCTCATTTGCGCGGCGATCATTCTCTTCTTCGTGCTTGTTGCGTTCTCGGTTCAATTTCTGGGTTTGGCTTCCGACTGGGATGTGCCGGTTGGAAAACAATACCTTCCGCCTGATTTTTCGAGTTTCAAAATGTGGCTTGGCACGGACATCCTGGGTCGCAGTGTGATCCTTAAAGTGATTCAGGGAACCCGGGTTGCACTTGAGGTGGGGATGATTACGACTCTGCTCAGCGCGCCGATCGGGATTTTCTTTGGTTGTGTTGCAGGCTATTTCGGCGGCTGGGTGGATGAGCTCGTCGTCTGGTTGATCACCACTCTTTCCTCCATCCCGAGCATCCTCCTTTTGATCGCGATCAGCTATTCCCTGGGGAAGGGAATGATGGCCGTTTTTATCGCCCTGACCGTAACGAGCTGGATCTCGCTTGCCCGGATCCTCAGGGGTGAGGTTTTAAAGCACAAGGAAAAGGAATACCTGATCGCCGCAGAGAGTATCGGGGTGGGGCATCTTCAGCGGATTTTCAAGCATTTGCTCCCGAACGTCACTCACCAGATCATCCTGAGCATGACCTTCATGGTGGAAGTGGCGATCCGGTCGGAAGTATTATTGTCGTATCTGGGTTTAGGGGTTCAAAATTTGCCAAGTTGGGGCAAAATGATTGACGACGCCAAAGGGGAACTCAGTACCGGGGTCTGGTGGCAATTAACCGCAGCCACGGTCGCGATGTTCCTCCTGATGTTTGCGATCAACGTCCTCGGAGATTATCTGAGGGATGCCCTCGATCCAAAGGCGCAGTTTTAGGAAAGAGAACATGAGTGATTTCGAAAAAATTTTAGAAGTCAAAAATCTCCAGACCTCCTTCTTCACCGATCGGGGTGAAGTGAAAGCGGTCGATCACATCAGCTTCGATCTCTACAAAGGGAAGACGGTCGGCATCGTGGGCGAGTCCGGTTGCGGAAAGTCGGTCACCTCTCTTTCCATCATGCGCCTCATCTCAAGCCCTCCCGGAAAAATTGTGGGCGGGGAGATTCTCTACAAGGGTCGCGATCTTTTAAAACTGAACATGAACGAGATGCGGAAGATTCGGGGGAATGAAATTTCCATGATCTTTCAAGAGCCGATGACTTCGCTCAATCCCGTCTTCACGATCGGGAACCAGCTGGTGGAAGCGATCCTTCTTCATCAGGATCTTTCCAAGGGCGAAGCAATCAATAAGGCGATTGAGATGTTGAAGCTCGTTGGAATCCCGGCGCCTGACAAACGCATCCGTGATTATCCTCACCAGCTCTCGGGCGGAATGAGACAACGGGTGATGATTGCGATGGCCCTTTCGTGTAATCCGCAAATTCTCATCGCCGATGAACCGACCACCGCCCTCGATGTGACGATTCAGGCTCAGATCCTCGATCTCCTGCGCGATCTTCAGCAGAAAACCGGTCTTTCTCTCATGCTCATCACTCATGATCTCGGAGTGGTGGCTGAAATGGCCCACGAAGTGGTGGTGATGTACGCAGGAACCGTGGTGGAGCGTGCATCGGTGAACGAACTTTTTGCAAGTCCGAAGCACCCTTACACACAGGGGCTTTTGAACAGTATTCCGGTTCTGAGACAGGACCCGACCGGCAGAGTGAAAAAATCCCGGCTTGAACCGATTCCAGGAATTGTCCCCAGTCTGCTCGACCTTCCTCAGGGCTGTCGTTTTCAAGAGCGCTGCAAGTACGTGGTCGAAGACTGCAAGGGTGTTGAACCCGAATTACGAACCTTTTCTAGCGGAAGACAAGTCCGTTGTATCCGGGCGGAGGACAAGTCATGAGCGATCAGAAAGAAGTTCTCTTATCCGTTCGTAACCTGGTAAAAACCTTTCCGGTCAAAGGCGGCCTTCTCGGGCGTGAAGTCGGATCCGTGAAAGCGGTTTCGGGTGTGAGTTTTGATCTCTATAAAGGTGAGACGCTCGGGCTCGTGGGTGAATCCGGCTGTGGAAAGTCAACGCTCGGTCGTTGCATCCTTCGTCTGCTTGAACCGACTTCCGGTGAAGTGATCTTCAAGGGCCAAAACATCAACCAGCTCGGTTCGAATGAAATGCGGAAACTCCGCCGCCACATGCAGATCATTTTCCAGGATCCTTACGCTTCCTTGAATCCTCGCATGACCGTTGAAGAAATTCTGGGCGAGCCACTGATCATTCATGATCTCGCGAAGACCAAAGAAGAGCGAAAAAAGAAGATCTACGAACTTCTTGATCTCGTCGGGCTTCGTCGTGAATCCATTTCCCGCTATCCACATGAGTTCTCCGGTGGTCAGCGCCAGCGGATCTGTATTGCACGCGCTATTTCCGTGCAGCCGGACTTCCTTGTCTGTGATGAACCGGTTTCAGCCCTCGATGTTTCGATTCAGGCTCAAATCGTGAACCTGATGCAGGATCTTCAGAAAGAGCTGAAGCTTACTTATCTTTTCATCGCCCACGACCTCAAGGTGGTTGAGCATATTTCAAACCGCGTGGCCGTCATGTATCTCGGAAAAGTGGCCGAGATCGCGGATGCGGATGAACTGTATTCAAGTCCGCGCCATCCTTATACAAAGGCACTTCTGTCTGCGATTCCGATTCCAGATCCAAATTATAAAAAAGACCGGATCATCCTCCAAGGGGATGTTCCATCACCCTTGAACCCACCGGGCGGTTGTTACTTCCACCCGCGTTGTCCGATTGCTCACGAAAACTGTAAAGTGGATGTTCCCGCTTTGCGTGAAATGGGCGGAAAACGCGGAGTCCACGAAGCTTCCTGTCACTATGCGAGCGAAGGCCCGCTGGTTCGAACCAACTTTCAAGAAACGGGGAAAAATTCATGAGTCAGATCAAAGCGGCCAAGTTAACCAGTTCACAAATCGAGCTTGAGCTGAAAAGGCTTCCTGATTGGAAGATGAATTCAAACGGTGAGATTGAAAAGACTTTCACTTTCAGCGGATTCCCACAGTCCCTTCTTTTTGTGAATGCCGTGGGGCTTCATGCCGAGTCTCAAAATCATCATCCGGACATCCTGATTCAGTGGAACAAGGTAAAGCTTGCGCTGACAACTCACGATGCCGGTGGATTGACTTCGAAAGATTTCGAACTCGCAAAAGTTGTGAGTACGTTTCCTTCGATCTAGCCTCTCTGGAGTGCGATCCAGACGAAGAACATGCGGAGCGCGAGAAGCAGGAACAAAAGTGCAAAGCCGATGGTGACGAAGAGCCAGCGCTTTGAATTTTTCCGGAACGCGTATAAAAACAAAATCGCGATCACTGCTGGAATCGAGTAAACCGAGCAGGCGATACCGACCATGGTATTGATTTGATACATGGATCCGAGGCGATCCTGGAAGAAGCTGACGTTTGAAACAACCCAGCAGAGCACTGCGATGAGAAGTGGGACGCCGACGATAAAGAGTGCGGGTCTCAGAATCGGGGTCAGAACGCCGTCCTTTTTTTCCTTCTGATACAGGCCAAAGCTTAACGCTGTCCCGTAAACGAGGAGAAAAGTCAGGGTGAAAATCATCACAAACACGGAGTTCGGGGAAATAGAGTCCATGGCTTGAGGTTATATTGCGGGGCAATGGAGCGCAATTCGAATTTTGTGAAGGATCGCGCCCCTTTTGCTATAATGAGGGCATGCAAGCCACTTCTTTCAAAGTACCCACTCCGATCAATGAACCCATCTTCGGTTACCTCAAAAACTCAAAGGAACGCGAAGCTTTAAAGAACGCTCTCTCGAAGATTGAGTCGACCGTGGTTGAAATTCCCTGTGTCATCGGCGGGAAAGAAATCCGGACTGGAAACATCTTTGAGATCCGCATGCCGCACGATCACCAGCATGTGATCGCGAAGGTTCACCTTGCAGGTGAAGCGGAAGTGAAGCTTGCAATCGATGCTGCTCTTCAGGCGAAGAAGGATTGGGAAAACCTTCCGTGGTACGAGCGTGCAAAAGTCTTTTTAAAAGCGGCGGATTTACTTGCCACCACTTATCGTCCGATGATCAATGCGGCGACCATGCACGGTCAGTCTAAAAACCCGTATCAAGCGGAAGTGGATTCTGCGTGCGAGTTGATCGACTTTCTTCGCTTCAATGCTCACTTTTATGAAAAGCTGATGGAAGATCAGCCCCTTTCCGTTTCAGGGATTCACAATTCAGTCGACTATCGTCCACTCGAAGGTTTTGTCTTCGCGGTCACTCCGTTCAACTTCACGGCGATCGCGGGAAATCTTCCGTCCGCGCCTGCATTGATTGGAAACACGGTGGTTTGGAAACCATCCGAGCAACAGTGTCTTGCGGCTTACATCACGATGCAAGTGTTCCAGGAAGCGGGTCTTCCAGCGGGTGTGATTAACTTCCTTCCGGCAAATGGAGCGGTTGCAGGTGGAATTGCTTTGAACCACCGGGAACTCGCTGGCGTTCACTTCACCGGATCTTCCGCGACGTTCAATCATATTTATAAGACTATCGGAAGCCGGATCGACACTTATCACTCGTATCCAAGAATCGTGGGTGAGACCGGCGGGAAGGACTTTGTGTTTGCACATCCTTCTGCCGACATCGACGTATTGAATGTCGCGCTTATCCGGGGTGCGTTTGAATATCAGGGGCAGAAGTGTTCTGCGGCCTCCCGTGCTTATATTCCGGCGTCTCTCTGGTCAAAACTTCAGAGCAAGCTCGTTGCCGAAGTGGAAGCGATCAAGATGGGGGATGTGCGTGACTTTAGAAACCTGGTAAACGCAGTGATTGATGATCGTTCTTTCAAGAAGATCTCTTCTTATCTTGAGTGGGCTAAAAGCGACTCGAACGTCAAGATTCTGAGTGGCGGAACAGCGGATTCAAAAACCGGTTATTTTGTAAGACCAACCATTCTTCAAACGACTGATCCCATGGCTAAGACCATGTGTGAGGAAATTTTTGGTCCGGTTCTCACTCTCTATGTTTACGAGGATGCAAAACTTCGCGAAACCTTGAAGATTGCGAATGAGACTTCTCCTTACGCCCTGACCGGCGCCGTGATTGCACAAGACCGGAGCGCGCTTCAGTTGATGTCCCAGGAGCTGAGACATGCCGCGGGGAACTTCTATTTGAACGACAAACCAACCGGTGCGGTCGTCGGGCAACAGCCGTTCGGTGGCGCTCGTCAGTCCGGCACCAACGACAAAGCGGGAAGCTCGATGAACCTGCTTCGCTGGGTGAGCGCACGGACGATCAAGGAAAACTTCGTTCCGCCGAAATCGATTCTTTATCCGTACATGGATGAAGCGTGATCCAGGACTAAAATGATAGAAAAAGGCCCCTTTGGAACCATTTCCAAGAGGGCCTTTTGCTTTTCTGCAAGGCTATGCCAAACGCATGCAGAGAGGGAGAACTTAGCGGGTTTCGCTTCGAAGTTTATCCGAAGCTTCCTTGAACCAGTTGGACCAGACTGAAATCCGGGTGTAGATCACCGTCTCATCACAGTTTCCACCACCACGGCTCGTGATTCCGAAAAGATAAGGATGATTGTTAATCAGAACGTAAGCAGGGCCTCCGGAATCTCCGTGGCAGGCTCCACCCCCGTGAGATTGATCAAGTTCCACTTCCGATGGAGAGAAGTTTGGGTTGGTCACCGTGACCGCGGTTTTACGAAGAATTCCGGCACCGGTGTCTTGAGTGGCGTTCGATATTCCGTAGCCCGCGAGTTCCACCGATTCACCCACGGTGAGGTTCATGTTGTAAGGAAGAAGATCTGAAATCTGATAGCCCGCCGGCAGCCCTCCTGAGAAGTGAACGACCGCGACGTCTGAAGTGTTCGAGTCACTTCCGGAGTCCGGTTTCCATTGAGAAGGGATTTCAGCGGCATCCACATTGCGAATCGTGCTCTGGTTTGCGCCCTTGATGTTGGTGTTGAACACGAGGGTGTAAGTCGTCCCTTTTGCAGATTGAACGGGGTTTGCCCCTTGATCCGAAATGCAGTGTGCAGCCGTGATCGCAAGATCATTTGCCACGATGGAGGCTGTACAAAGCGCCTGGCCTTGTGAGTTGGTTGCAACAAAAGCGGCAACCGTATGGGCGATCCAGTCGCTTCCGGTTACGGTTTGTCCGCCGATGATCCGGGATTGCATTTGGGCTGGAGCATTCGCGCTCGCGAAGGCTAGAAACAGGGGGATGATGATTTTTGGGTTCATGAGTTCTCCTTTGATTGGTTTCAAAGGAGAAGAGCAAGGGCTGTACCAGTTTACTCGTCGCTGTCGATTTCGAAGGATTTCATGCGGCGGTGAAGGTAACTGCGTTCAATTCCAAGAGCGACTGCGGTTTTGGAGACGTTCCAGCCGCTTTCCCGAAGTGCCTGAATGATGAATTCGCGTTCGAATTCAGTTTTTGCATCCTTCAGTGAGCGTCCCAAAGTCGAAACTTGTCCGGAAGCCGGAGCTTCTGCGTCGGTGGAGAAGGCCGCATCACCCAGGTGACTCTTCAGCTCGGCTGCGCCGATTGGATCTTCTTCACCCGGTGCCTGAAGAATCACGAGACGTTCAACCAGGTTTCGGAGTTCGCGAACGTTTCCTGGCCAAGGGTACTTCTCAAGCGTCTGCATTCCTTCTTTCGAGATCTCGCGTTTCGCTTTCTGATGAACGTGCGCAGATTCTTTCAGGAAGTAATCGGCAAGAAGCGGAAGATCTTCTTTTCGATCGCGAAGAGCGGGCAGGTGAATGCGGATCACGTTCAGGCGGAAGAACAAGTCTTCGCGGAAATGTCCTTTTGAGATCTCGGCTTTCAGGTCCTTGTTGGTTGCCGCAATCACACGTACGTCTACCGAGTGGGTATCGTGTCCGCCCACGCGTTCAAACTTCTGTTCCTGAAGGATGCGGAGAATTTTAGCCTGTGTTTTCAGGGACATGTCCCCGATTTCATCGAGAAGAAGGGTCCCGTGATCGGCAAGATCGAAGCGTCCGCGACGGAGCTGGGTTGCGCCGGTGAATGCGCCTTTTTCGTGACCGAAAAGCTCGCTCTCAATGAGTTCTTCCGGAATCGCAGCACAGTTCACTTCAATAAATGGTTTTTTGAAACGGTTGGAAAGCGCGTGAAGGGTCTGGGCGATCACTTCTTTCCCGGTTCCGTTTTCACCGGTGATCAGAATGGAGCTCGTGGTGGGAGCAACCCGCTTCAAGAGATCGTGGATCTGCTTCATTGCCGGTGATTCACCGATGAGGGGGCGACGACCGGAAAGTTGTTTCCGAAGTGCATCGTTCTCTTCGATCAGATCGTGTGCAGCGATCGCGTTCCGGATCAGAACCAGAAGGCGATCGAGTTCGATCGGCTTCTCCATGAAATCAAATGCGCCCAGTTTAGTAGCCTTGACTGCGGTCTCAATGTTTCCGTGGCCTGACATCATGAGTACTGGAACGCTGAAGCCTTGCGTCTTCAATTCATTCAGGGCGGTGAGTCCGTCCATTTCGGGCATCCAGATGTCGAGGAGGAGGAGGTCGGGATTGTGTTTGCGGAGCAGTTCGAAGCCCTGAGCGACGTTGGGAGCGGTCAGGGTTTTGTACCCTTCATCCGAGAGTACGCCCGCAAGACTGCTCAAGATTGCGGGTTCGTCGTCAATGATGAGAATCGTCCGGCTCATGGAATAAGCTTAACTGTTTTTGTCGGGAGTTCAATCATAAAGGTCGTGCCTTCGCCTTCGATTGAGGAGAGACGGATGTAACCGCCATGGTCGTTGATGATTCTTTTCACGATCGCGAGTCCGAGACCGGTGCCTTCTTGTTTCGTCGAGAAGTAAGGCTCGAATGCACGCTGTTGAACCGACTCACTCATGCCCGGACCATTGTCGCGAATGGTGAGAGCAGCCATTTCAAGCTTTTCATTGTAGTGCGTTTCAACTTCGATCCGCCCAGGCTTCGTGCGGCTCATGCTCTTGATTGCCGCGATCGCGTTGTCGATGAGATTGATGAAGACGCGTTTCATCTGATCCCGATCGAGATTCAACGTTGGAAGTCTGGGTTCAAGTTTTGTGATGAAGTGCAGTTCAGGATGCGCGGACAGATAGAGTTGCATCGTCTCCTGAATCAGATCATTCAGATTCTGTTGCTGGAGTTCCACTTCCGGCATGCGGGCGAAGTTCGAGAATTCGTTCACCATCTCTTTTAATTCATCGGTGTGCTGAATGATGACTTCGGTGCACTCCTGAACCAGTTGTCCGTCTTTTCCGGGCAGATCTTTCAGGCGGCGTTGTAAACGTTGCGCGGAGAGTTTGATCGGAGTCAGCGGGTTTTTGATTTCGTGGGCGATCCGTTTTGCAACTTCCCGCCAAGCCATCTCACGCTGGCCTTTTACGAGATAAGTAAGATCGTCGAGAACGGTCACGGCTCCCCAGATTTCACCTTTTTCCTTGAGAGGACTTGAGATCGCGGTGAGGTTTCGGACTTCACCTTTCACTTTCAGAGACCAGCTGCGCTCGCGCTCGGCTTTCGGGGCATCTTTCAGTGAGGCTTCGAGAACCTGGAACAGGATTTCATGCGACTCGGAAGAGAAGACTGAATGCATCGGAAGACCGAGATAATCGCCTGATTTCAAATCAAGCAGATTGAGTGCTGAATCGTTCAGGGTGAGCAAGGTCCCTTCTTTGTTCACGAGAATCACGCCGGTTGCAATGTTGGAGAGAATCGCTTCCAGCTGCTGGGTACGCTGACGGATGGTCGCCTGGTTTCCACGAAGGTCGGAGGTCATTTTGTTGAAGCTTTCAACCAAGGTCGCAATTTCATCGCGTCCGACTTTTTCAACCGTGACGTCCAGACGCCCTCGACCGACATCCTGAGCAGCTCTCACGAGGCGTTCCAGCGGAACTGTCATTTCACGGGCGAGATAAAGTCCAAGCCAGATCTCCGCGAAAACGATGAAGAGGGTGATCAAAATCAGAATGATGAAGTAAGTGGTCTTGATCGGATACTTGAGCGGATTTGTGTCTTTGTAGTCTTCCGCCGTGTGAGCGATCTGTCCTGCTCGCAAAGTCAGATTCACCGGGATGAGTGTATCGACTACGATCACGGCACGGATCAGACCCGAGGTGTAATCGATCACCGGGGTCGCCGAGCGCACCAAGTCCGCGTGTCCGATGTTCTGGATGAATGAAGTCTTGTTCCCCTGAAAGAGCAGGTTCAAACGATCAAGGCTCATCCGCACGTAGGCATGCGGATTGTTGATCCGAGACTCTGGATCCATGACGAGCTTTGGCTCTTCGAGCGGATCAGTATAGATCTCGATCGCGTTCAGCGCATAGGTCGAGCGGAGCTGCTCGAGGTTGGTCATGAAGTTTTTGTCGAGGTTCTTCCGGTGAGAAATGACTTGGGAGTGGGTCTGCTTTGAGAGGAGATCCGCGAAATGCGAAGAAATCGTTTCCGCATTTTTGTAGTAGAGGTTTGTGATCTCAAGAGAGGACTGAAGGGTGTTCAGGATCTTGAGTGAGAACCACTTGTCAAAACTTTGGTTGATGTAGAGGGCGGAGATGAAGAAGACCGTCAGGGTCGGAACGATGGAGAACCCGATGAAGGCCGCGACGAGCTTGGTTTTGAGTCTGGATCCGAAAGTCCGGCTCCGGCGTTCAAAAAAGAGCTTCCCGACGTTCTTGAAAATGAGCCAGAGGAGTCCGACCAGGATCACGATGTTGAAGTTGATCAGGCCGAAGAAAAAGATCGAATTGACGAAGGGCAGGGTGGCTGAAATCCGGCTGAGACGGAATTCGACAGCCGTAAGCAATACAAAGACGATCGAAAGCCCTAGAATGATGGCTTTCTCCCGACGTCTTTTCCGGGCTTCCCGTTGTTCCAAACGATCCGACATGATGGAAGATTTGACTCCTTAAGGTCTTAGATTATCATGGTTTTTTGCCCAAAAACGAACTATTCTACCCCACATGGCAGAAAAAATCACACCCAGACAAGAAGACTTTTCCCAATGGTACCAGGACGTGGTCCTCCAGGCGAAACTCGCCGACTACAGTCCGGTCAAAGGTTGCATGGTCATTCGCCCGAATGGTTACTCGATCTGGGAACGCATCCAGAAAGAAATGAATGATCGCATCAAGGCTGCCGGGGTCAAGAATGCGTACTTCCCGATGTTCATTCCCGAGAGCTTCATCAAGAAAGAAGCGGATCACGTAGAAGGCTTCGCTCCACAGGTGGCAGTGGTCACTTACGCTGGCGGGAAGGACCTCGACGAGAAGCTCGTTGTTCGTCCGACTTCCGAAACCATCATCAACTCCATGTTCGCAAAATGGATTCAAAGTTATCGCGATCTTCCGGTCCTCATCAACCAATGGGCGAACGTCGTTCGTTGGGAAATGAGAACCCGTCTTTTCCTTCGTACGACCGAGTTCCTGTGGCAGGAAGGCCATACCTGTCACGCGACTCTTGAAGACGCGGAATTGGAAGCCCGCCGGGCTCTCAGGATGTATCAGGAGTTTTCAGAAACCGTTCTCGCGATGCCGGTGATCGGGGGCATGAAGACCGAAGCGGAAAAATTTGCAGGCGCACTTCGCACTTACTGCATCGAAGCGATGATGCAGGATACGAAAGCACTTCAGGCTGGAACATCCCACAACCTTGCGTCCAACTTCGCAAAAGCATTCGACACCCAGTTCCTCGACAAGGACGGAAAACAGAAACACGTATTCCAGACCAGCTGGGGTGTTTCCACCCGTTTGATCGGTGGAATGATCATGACCCATTCCGATGACAAGGGTCTCGTGCTTCCTCCGATGTTGGCCGACACCCATGTGGTGATCGTTCCAATTGTGCCGAAGGCAAACCTGGCTCCAGCGGTTTACGAAGCAGGCGACAAGCTCAAGGCTGACATCCTCGCGAACCTGGATGTGAAGAAACTTCCTTACAATATCGGTGTGAACGTCGACAAAGACGATCAGAAGCAAGCGGGATGGAAGTTCCACGAGTACGAGTTGATCGGGATTCCAATCCGGATCGAGCTTGGGCCTCGCGATATCGAGAAAAATCAGGCTGTGTTCACCCGTCGTGACAAGGGCGTGAAGGAATTCATTCCACTGGCTGATCTTCCTGCGAAAATCGCAAGTGAACTCGCTTCCATGCAGAAGGAACTTCTTGAGAAAGCACGCGCTCACCGCGATGCAAACATTCACGAAGTTTCCGACTACGAAACCTTCAAGAAGAGTCTCGAAGAAAAAGGCGGCTTCTACAAAGCCCCTTGGGGACTCGACCGCGAAGCCGAAGAAGCAATCAAGGAAGATACAAAGGCGACTATTCGCTGCATCCTCCTCGATGAAAACTTCGAACCAGTCAAAGCGAACAAACCTTGTTTCAAAACGGGCAAAAAAGATGGAACCGTCATGGCCATCTTCGCCCGCTCTTACTAAGGGGTAGCTCATGCCACGGACAGAACTTGTTATAGCACTCGATTTCAATGATCAGGACAAAGCGACCGAGCTGATGGACAAGCTCAGTGGTCTTCCGGTTATTTACAAGATCGGGCTTGAACTCTTTTTGTCTGCTGACTCCCACTGGCTTCAGTCTGTGGCTTCAAGCGGGACTCGTCTTTTCATCGACCTCAAGCTTCACGACATTCCGAACACCGTTGCTTCTGCAATGGTAAGAGTGGCGAAACTGGGAGCAGAGTTTGCGACTGTTCATCTTTCCGGTGGAAGCCGGATGCTGGATGAACTCGCACACCGTCTGCAGGATGGGTTGCTTACGGGTGAGATCATCACCAAGCCCCGCATTCTCGGTGTGAGCGTGCTCACTTCCTTCAAAGAGGAAGAATGGGTGGCAAATGTTTCCCACATGGCGAAACTGAGCGGTGTCAGAAACATTGAAGATTCAGTCATGCACTTTGCAGCACTGGCAAGCGAACATAAGGGTGTTCAAGGCATGGTTTGCTCTCCACACGAAGTGGAAGCGATTCGTGCAAAATATCCCACTCTTTATCTGATGGTTCCAGGCATTCGTCCCGAAGGGGCGGAGAGTGGAGATCAGAGCCGGGTGATGACACCGGCTGAAGCGATGGCCAAAGGTGCTTCAGCAATCGTTGTCGGTCGTCCCGTTACGAAGAGTAAGGATCCACGTGCCGTCGTAGAACAAATTTTAAAGGACATTTCATGAGCAGCGAAATTTTTATCCGTAATCCCCACAGCATTCTTCAGGCCCTGAAAAACCGGCCGAGTGAAGTTCTTGAAATCGCTTTTCCGAAAGAAAAACCGGATGTCGTCTGGGATCAGATTGAATCGCTGGCGGCCCGGAACAAGATCCGTCTCGCGCAAAGTGATTCCTCCGGCCCCCGGAATTCAAGACCTTCCAGCAGCAGACGCGGCGAAAAGTCTGAAACCAGATTTGTTGGCCGTGAAAGCGGTCATGGTGCCTTGATCAAACAAAAGAGCGGAATTCCAATTGAAACTTTGTTTGAAGATGTCGATGGATCTTCTCGGGGTGTCTGGCTTGCGCTCGACTGTCTTCAGGATCCTCAGAATCTGGGTGCGATCTTCCGTTCTGCCGCTTTCTTCGGTGTGAAGGGAATCATCATCACGACTGAACGTTCTGCGCCGATGACGAGCACTGTATATGACATTTCCTGCGGAGGTGTTGAGACCGTTCCGTTTGTGAATGCGATCAATTTAAAACAGGCTCTGGACAAGTCGAAGGAGGCAGGTCTCTGGCTTCTGGGTACTTCCGAGCATTCCAAAAACCCGCTTCATAAGATTGAAAAAGACCGCGCATGGCTCGTGGTTCTCGGAAACGAAGAAAAAGGCATTCGCCGTCTGACCGAAGAAGCGTGCGACATGATGTGCGCGATTTCCCCGAAAGGCGATAGTGTTACATCCCTGAACGTATCGGTTGCAACCGGAGTTCTACTGGCTCACTTGACCTGAGTATTGAAGTAGCGATCAAGATTACCTGTGAAGATCTGAGCCTTGAGATCATGTCCCATGCGAACCCATTCTGCGTGCGCATCTGACGGAGACCACTTTTCAAATTGAACGCGTTCCAATGCCACGATCAAACCGGTTCTGTCTTTTCCGTGTTCGCAGTGAACGAAGACCGGTTGTAATGCCGGATTCTGAACGTCGACGAGAATCTGTTTAATCCACTGATCTTCCTGTGCGTCGATCTTGTCCACAGAGTCGATTGGGAAGTTGATGTAATTCATGTGAAGGGCTTTTACCTGTTCGCCTTCGATTGCGATATTTTCCGGCAACTCACCTGGTTCAGTGCGACGGTCGACGAATGCCCAGGCAGAGCGAAGATCGCCTCCTTGAAGGTTGATCACGGTCTTGACCCCCATCTTTGCGAGTTCCGCGAGTCCGGCTTGTTCCGGACGGCCGCCGCGATACAGATTCGCATTCACTTGTTCGTAGTTGGGAATTCCAACCGGATCATAAGCGAATGCCGGAGCGGTTACAGCGAGGGTGGTGGTGAGAATCAGCAAGTTTTTCATCGAGTTCATGATTAAATCCTAAAAGCAGAGGGTTGGTTCTGAAAGGAGTTTTATCATGAATCTTCGACATAGTAAACCACACTTATTTAATAATCAGGGAAAGAATTCTTTTGCCTTTGGCTAAGTCATGATATTTTCAGGGGAAATCATGACCAGAGACGCCTATCTTGAAGCTGCCCCCCATGTCTGGATCCCCCTCGCGGAGTTGGAATTCAGTTATGCGCGCAGTTCGGGACCGGGGGGTCAAAACGTAAATAAAGTGAATAGCAAGGCGCTCCTCCGCTGGAATCTGCTTCAAAGTCCAAGCCTTACCGAGGAGCAGCGGGCGCTTCTTCTCGTCAAACTTGAAAACAAGATCAATCAGGAAGGGGAGCTACTGCTCTCCAGTGATTCCTTCCGGGATCAGATCCGGAACCGGGAAGACTGTATTGAGCGCTTTCGCGGATTGGTGACTGCGGCGTTGGTGAAGCCAAAGAAGCGGAAGAAGACGAAACAAAGCTTCTCGAGCCGGAAACGGAATGAAGCGAGTAAAAAGAAACATTCCGAGAAAAAGAAAATGAGGAGCTCTTCCTTTTGAACCCGAAGCATCTGATTCTGATTTTCATGGCTGTCCTTTACGTTGTCGCCGGGATTCTTCATTTTCTGAAACCCAAAATGTATCTCCGGATCATGCCGCCCTGGATTCCCGCTCACGCGCTCATGGTTTTTTTGAGTGGAGTTGCGGAAGTGGTATTAGGCGTGGCACTTCTGTTTCCTGCGACCCAGGCCCTGGCCGCATGGGGAATCATCCTTCTTTTGCTTGCCGTCTTTCCTGCCAATATTTACATGTATCAAAAAGGCGGAGCCGCTTTCCGCACGTCGGATCGAATGCTTTTCTGGCGTCTTCCGATTCAACTGGTTTTGATTCTCTGGGCTTATTGGTTCACATGAAACTCTGGTTCATCAAGGGTCTGGCTTTTTATCTCGGGTGCGTGGGCTGTTATCTTTTGCAGAGGCAACTCGGATTCAGCGCAGTCTTGTCATCCGCTCTATTGGGATTTCTCTGCACGTTTATCCCTTTGCCTCGGGATTTTGAGCGGAAGGGCATCCATGCCGCTTTCTTTGCCGGCACATTTGCGGGAATGAGTTCAGCGCTGATCCTGACAGATCATTATCGGGTTCTTCTGGTTTCCGTGGTTGGAACAACGATCTATTTTGCCTTAAAGCCCCGCTTGGTCGGATTTGGCGGAAAAATGGGAGCAGTGGCGTTTCTTTCCTCGATGCTCGCTGTGTTGCTGAAGGTGTTTGCATGAACCTGATAGCGATGCTTCTCACTTCGATGGTTGCCGCTCATTCCACTTACTGGCTCACGCATTCGCGAAAAATGGGTCCGGTTCGTGCAGCGGGATTGAGTACTCTTGTGTTTCTCGGAGTTTCCTCGCTTTTATCGGGTGGGATTCTTTCTTCGCTACAGACCACCTTTTATGGGGCAGCGTTTGTGGGAATGAGTGAGCCGTCCCGTCTGAAAGAACGTTCCGTTCTCGCGGCAAGCATTCTCTTTGCGCTCTTGTTCGCGTTACTGAAGAAAATCGAATTCGTTCGTTTTCAGGGCGGAGTGGGTGGGACACTCGGGGCAACCGCGTTTGTTTCATGCTTGAGTGTTTACTGGATTCAGGTGCTGATTGCCCGGATCATTCGTTACAGGGCCGAATACAATTCAAACAAGTCTACGTTGTAGCAAAAGACTGCGTTTTCAGGGGAAGACGGCTTTACGACTTTTCGAACTTCCTCGATCGCCTTTGTTAAAATCTCTTTGATCACCGGCGCGTCTTCATAAGAAATGCTTACCGCTGAAGAGTAATGAAGGTCGTTCAGTTTCTCGTGCTGGAGCGATTGAACGGCACGAAG